>Ga0079224_100000407_pt1 | contig 41308 bp, 29 predicted proteins | sample Stecom2015_FD_80414 | JGI IMG/M metagenome (GOLD analysis project Ga0079224, IMG submission 80414) | Agricultural soil microbial communities from Utah to study Nitrogen management - Steer compost 2015 | ecosystem: Environmental > Terrestrial > Soil > Agricultural land | place: USA: Utah... | reverse complement strand
TTAACAGGACAACTGCCATGAATGCGTATTTTTGGCGTAAAGTTAATCAAACTGTACCTAAACAACATTTCCAGCCTCTGATAAGTTTATGACGGTGAAAAGACCGATTTCTACCCCTGACCCCGAGCGTGCCCGAAAACTTGAGGCATTCGACAGGCTGTTGACGATCATGAATGAACTTCGTGAGAACTGCCCCTGGGACAAAAAGCAGACCATAGACAGCCTGCGGCATCTTACGGTCGAAGAAACATACGAACTTTCCGACGCCATCCTTGAAGGTGATTCCGAGCAAATCAAGAAAGAGTTAGGTGACTTGCTTCTCCATATTGTTTTCTACGCTCGCATCGCAAGTGAGGTAAACGCCTTTGATATCAGTGACGTGATCGATGCGTTATGTCAAAAGCTCATCGAGCGTCATCCTCACATTTATGGTGATGTGGTCGCTAACGACGAAGAAACGGTTAAAGCGAACTGGGAAAAGATCAAATTGCAGAAAGGTGGCAAATCCGTGCTCGAAGGCGTCCCGGCGTCACTGCCCGCCCTCATTAAGGCCATGAGGATTCAGGATAAAGCGCGTGGGGTTGGATTCGACTGGGAAAGAAAGGAGCAGGTGTGGGAAAAGGTGCAGGAGGAGATGGAAGAATTCAGGCGTGAGGTGCAACGCGCGGAAGAAGGACAGGACCGGACGACGATCATGAACGAGTTTGGCGACCTGCTCTTTTCACTCGTTAATTATGCCCGATTCCTGGGTATCGACCCGGAGGAGGCCCTGGAGCGTACAAACAAGAAATTCATCAGGAGATTTCAGTATCTGGAGACCGCCTCCGCCAGGGATGGGAAGAAACTGGGCGAGATGTCGCTTGCGGAGATGGATGTGTACTGGGAACGCGCGAAACACCTGTAAATGAGACTCCCAGCGGGGGCCCATCACCGTTTTCAGGGATGGGCTGACATGCAGAATTTCTTCCACATCGTACGTAATATTTTAGCCGCAATTGTACCTAAATCAGCTTGGGTTGACACCTGAAACTCACGCTGTTGCATTTCGATTTGCCGACTGTCGCCACGTCAGGTTCCGGACGTTGTGCAGCCTTGTATGCAATGACAAGCCCGTCGCAAGACACTGTCCCCATTTGGGCTTTATTCCCTAATGTTGTTGCTTTTGTGCCCTTTTTCAGCACGATCTACTTTAAGACAGTGTAACAGCCTCACGACTTCACGTATTGCACATCATACACACCCAGCCAACAGTGTGTCTACGCGCAGCAATAGCGCGCGATGAATGCAATTTTTTTGCGGCGGACGTCATGTATGTTTCGGTGCAGTCTTGTCAGAATGTTGGACTTTTTCATTTGCTAATTTTGAATTTCGGATTGGGAAAGTACATGAACGTCCTTAAGAAGGTTATACGTAACATCATCATAGGCCACGACCAATTCATTTCCTCGACAACGGAGTATCGAAACGCCATGCTGCGCGGGCTTATTGCCCTAATCGGTCTGATCATCGGTGTACTCTATATATTCGTTGACGCGAGCAATGACGTTCATTCAGGCTATCCGGTCTATGCACTCCTGGCCGTGCTATCGCTCCTGACGCTTTGGCTGAACCGGATCCGAAAATACATGATGGCCAGTGCGCTCCTGGTGCTCGTCAGCAACGGTGTCCTCTTTGTTTTTGCTTCCAGCGAAGGACCTGCTATGGGCGTCTTCTTTTTCTTCATAACCACAGGTCTGGCCACGCTGGTGCTGTTTGGATATAGTCACCGCAATCTGGGAATCCTACTGGTCCTGGCTTCGTACGCCATCGCTATGGCCGCGTACTTCGCCCGACCGCAAATCCTCCCCATGGTAGAAGTAACTGATGAGTATACACGCATTGGCTTCGTAACCAACTTCACAACCGCGTACTTTGTTGCCGCGCTTGTCCTCTATTTCTCCATACAACTTCATCATGACACCGAAACGGACCTGCGCACCAGCGAGCAGTCGCTGCGGCTCACCTCGCAGGAGCTTAAACGAAGCCGCGAACGGTTCCGGATGGCTGTCGAGGGTACCCGCGCCGGCTTGTACGAATGGAACAGGCTGTCCGGGACGCTGTACCTCGGTAACTACTTCAAGATGGTCCTCGGCTATGAGGAAGGAGATCTTAGTGACCTGACGTTCGAGGAATTCAAAGCGATGATTCACCCGGAAGACCTTCCGCGGTTTGAAGCTTCGCTTCAGCGCCACCTCGAGAGCAAGCAACCCTACCAGACGGAGTTGCGGCTTCGCACCAAAGGGGGCAGTTACAAGTGGGTTGCCGACAGTGGCATCGCGCGGCTGGACGAGAACGGTGAAATGATCAGCCTCGTCGGATCGATCATAGACATCGAGGAACGCAAGATGGCTGAGCAGCAGATCAGACTTCAGAATGACTTGCTGGCGAAAGCAAACGACGAACTTGATCGCTTTGTGTACAGTGCGTCGCACGACCTGCGCGCGCCGCTAAGCTCTCTGCTGGGTCTTATCAGCATCGCGGAAAAGACGGACAGCCGCGATGAGATCATGCTGTGCCTCGAAATGATGAAGAAGCGGGTTGTAACCATGGAAGGCTTCATCAAGGAAATTACTGATTACTCACGCAACTCACGCCTCCGCGTGGAACGACAGCCCGTGCAAGTCCGCAACCTTGTTCAGGAAGTAGTCGAAAGCCTCAAGTACACGCGCGGGGCCGAACGCATCCGAATCGATCTGGATATGGATCCGGACTTAACCTTTGTTACCGATCCGGGTCGCCTCAAAGTCATTCTCAACAATCTGATCGCAAACGCCATCAAATACCACGACCTCACGAAAGAGGATCCCTACATCCATCTGAAGGCTTTCGCAAACGGGAAAAGCAACGAGATCAGCGTCACCGACAACGGTCAGGGCATACCGCGCGAACACATGAGCCACATTTTCGACATGTTCTATCGCGCTTCCGAAAACTCCGAGGGCTCGGGGCTTGGCCTTTATATTGTCAAGGAAACCCTCGCAAAACTATCGGGTACCATTCATGTTGAATCCGAGTATCAGAAGGGTTCGGTCTTCCGCGTCGAACTCCCTACCTGACGCAAAAAAAGCCTGACAAAATTTCTGAATCCCATATATTTGCGGACTATGGCTACGCAAGACGATAACCTGTTCCGCAACATTATATCCCACTCAAAGGAGTACGGATTCATCTTCCCTTCCAGCGAGATCTATGATGGGTTAAGCGCTGTCTATGACTACGGACAAAACGGCGCTGAACTGAAGAATAATATAAAAGAGTACTGGTGGAAGTTTATGACGATGCTGCACGACAACATCGTCGGCATCGACGCAGCTATCTTTATGCATCCCACCACGTGGAAAGCATCCGGACACGTCGATGCGTTCAACGACCCCTTGATCGATAATAAGGATTCGAAGAAGCGTTACCGCGCCGACGTCCTCATTGAAGAGGCGATTGCAAAACTTGAGGACAAGGTCGAAAAGGAAGTAGAGAAAGCAAGCAAGAAATTCGGCGACGCGTTCAACCGAAAGCAATTCGAAGACACGAATCCCAGAGTGCTGGAGTATCGGCGAAAGATCGATGACGCCAATGCACGCCTGAAAGCAGCGATGGGCAGTTCAGACATGGCTGCTCTCAAGCAACTCATCATTGACCTTGAGATAACTGATCCGATCTCAGGTACGCGCAACTGGACAGACGTGCGCCAATTCAACCTGATGTTCTCTACGGAGATTGGTTCGCTTGCTGAAGAAGCCAACAAGATTTATCTGCGACCCGAAACCGCGCAAGGGATTTTTGTAAACTTCCTCAACGTGCAGAAGACGGGCCGCATGAAGGTGCCGTTTGGGATCGCGCAAATCGGAAAGGCATTTCGAAATGAGATTGTCGCTCGCCAGTTCATCTTCCGCATGCGCGAATTTGAACAGATGGAAATGCAATTCTTCGTCCAGCCCGGATCGGAGATGGAATGGTACGAGCATTGGAAGGAGCGTCGTATGAGGTGGCATAAGGTGCTGGGCCTGGGCGATAACAACTACCGGTTCTTTGATCACCTCAACCTGGCGCATTACGCCAATGCTGCGTGTGACATTCAGTTTAACTTCCCGATAGGGTTTAAAGAGTTGGAAGGAATTCACTCGCGCACAGACTTCGACCTTCGAAATCACGAAAAGTATTCAGGTAAGAAGCTTCAGTACTTCGACACTGAGCGCAATACGAGTTATATTCCTTACGTAATCGAAACTTCCATAGGACTCGACCGCATGTTCTTGTCGGTCCTCTCCGGTAGCTATGCCGAGGAAAAGCTCGAGGATGGAAGTGAACGTGTCGTGTTGAGGATTCCACCTGCGCTTGCGCCCAATAAAGTCGCCATACTCCCGCTGCTCCGCAAAGATGGCCTTCCTGAAAAAGCGAGGAAGATAATGGATGACCTGAAGTACGACCTTCGGTGCTTCTATGAAGAAAAGGATGCCATCGGGAAACGATACCGCAGGCAGGACGCTATCGGAACACCGTATTGCATCACGGTTGACCATCAAACCCTTGAAGACGATACGGTTACCATTCGCGACCGCGACAGTATGAAACAGGAGCGGGTCAGCATTCCGGAGGTGAAGGCAAAGCTTACCGAGGCGTGTTCCATCAACGCTGTTCTAAGGAAGATCTGAGCCACATGGAGCGCGAAAACCCCCGCTTATCCTTGTGACCGTCACGATTGCCCTTGCGCTTGCTATAATAGTTCTGGTAATAGCCAGGCGACGATCAACCTTTAACAAAGGATTCGACCGGATGATCCATGCGACGGGCTCGTTGCGCAGCAGCCTCATGCCCGTACCTTCCTATTACAGGGAACTGCTGCAAAAGTACTTTCGCTACTATCAGGGACTGTCAGCAGAAAACAAAGCAATCTTCGAACGCCGCGTTTGCAGGTTCATGTACTCAAAGCAGTTCATACCGCGCGGCATGAAGACAATACCGGTGGAAGTGAAGGTCTTTGTTGCGGCTACTGCAGTACAGATCACATTCGGTCTGCCTGACGTTCACCTTTCACACTTCAGCAAGATACTCATCTATCCTGACAACTATTACTCTACCATCACACGCCGTTATCACAAGGGAGAAGTGAATCCTGCTTTCGGAATCATTGTACTCTCTATGAAAAATTTCATGAAGGGATTCTTGTACGGCGAGGATGGTGTCAATCTCGGGCTTCACGAGATGGCGCATGCGTTGAGGATCGAGAACATAGTTCGTCAGGAGTATGCCTTTTTCGACGAGCCCTTGCTGGAGCGCTTTGATCAAATCGCCAGACGCATGTGTGGCGATGGTTCTGTTGGAGGCGACTCAGTCTTTCGCCCGTACGCCTGTACAGATCTTCACGAATTCTTTTCTGTAGCCGTTGAAAACTTTTTTGAACGATCGGTGCAGTTCAAAATGCAGCTTGGTGAACTGTACAGCATCATGGTGCGGCTGCTCAACCAGGACCCCATCCATATGATGGTGAATCCGTTCTCATCGCGGGTCGCATAATATCCCCACCACTCCCATAGTCGCACAAGCAGGCTTAACGCTCGACGAGTGTCGTCGCTGGCACGATAATTCCTGTACCCGTAAACTCAAAAATCGTTAGTTTTGTCGCCTGCAAAAACACACCCGATGTGGAATAAATTAGCCGGATGGCTCATTCATTACCGACTTTACCTGATGCTTGCCATCGGTGCCTTCACGGTATTTATGGGCTATCATGCGTCAAGGGTGGAGATGAGCTACGACTTTGCCCGCACGGTCCCACCGACAGACCCGGACATGATCGCCCTCGAGCGATTCAGAGAACAGTTTGGTGAAGATGCCAACATCATTGCCGTAGGATTGCTCGACAGCGGTGTTTACCGTCTGGATAATTTTCTGGCCTTTAAACAACTAACACAAGATATCCGCGCCCTCGAGGGCGTGAACAACGTCATCTCCCTTCCGGTTATCCGGATGATCCTGAAGGATACCACCGAGCAGCGATTCTATCTCGCCGAAGTATTTCCCGACAGCATTCGTTCGCAGGCACAGTTAGACAGTGCACTGGCCGTGGCTCGCGGCCAGCGCATCTACATGGATCAGATCGTCAATACGCAAAATGGCGCTACCATGATGCTGGTGAGTGTGCGGAAGGAAGTCATGAACTCCGCGCGCCGTGAAGGCCTTGTTGCGTCGTTGCTTGAAGCGGGCGATAAGTTTCAGGAACAGACGGGTATTGAGTTGCGCTATGCGGGCTTGCCATTTATCCGCACCTATGTCGCCGGACAGGTGAAGCGCGAGATGGAATATTTCCTTTATGCGTCAGCGCTTGTAACCGGCCTTATCATGTTCCTCTTCTTCCGGTCGTTTCGTGCCGTGATCTTCTCCATGATCATCATCGGCATCGTGGTGGTGTGGACATTGGGAACACTTTCGCTGTTCGGCTACAAGATTACACTGCTAAGCGGACTGATACCGCCGGTAATCGTTACCATCGGTATTACGAACGCGATATACCTTCTCAATAAGTATCACGTCGAGTTCGCCAGGACGAAAAACAAAGAGGAGGCAATCCGAACGGTGGTGCTGCGGATGGGATTGGCGACGTTCCTTACCAACCTGACCGTTGCTATTGGATTTCTCACGCTTCTCAGCACGGACATCCTCATTCTTCGCGAGTTTGGGATAGTAGCCGGACTTAACATTATGGCGCTGTTCCTCGTGAGCCTGGTGATGATTCCCGGTGTGCTGGCCTGGCTGCCCCCGCCCACAACACGACACCTTCGCCACCTGAACTTCCCGATTATGGGAGGCTTCCTGCAGGCCATCGACATTCTTGTCCATCGCAATCGTCCGGCCATTTACATTGCCGCGCTGGCCTTGGCGGCGATTTCTGCATACGGCATCTGGAAGCTTGAGTCTGTGTCTTACATGGTGGACGACATTCCGAAGGACAGCCGCATTATGAAGGACCTTCGCTTCTTCGAAGCCAACTTCAGCGGAATCATGCCCCTCGAGATTGTTGTTGAGTTCATCACGGAACGACGCAGACCGATCCTGGATGTACAGAACATGCAGAAGGTCGCGAGGCTGGAGGACTTTATAGACTCGATAACGGTTGTATCGAAGCCGGTTTCGATCATTAGTCTCATAAAGGCATCCAAGCAGGCGTTCTACAATAATAATCCTGATCGTTACTCACTCCCGACGGGAAGAGAACGTGCGTTCATCCTTCGATACCTGAGGGGGCAAACTGACGAGAGCGGACTATTCAAATCCTTTGTTGACAGTACCTTCAGTAAGATGCGCATCACAAGTCAGATTGCTGACATCGGGTCAAAAAGGATGGATTCGCTTGTGCACGACGTGATTGAGCCCCGCATTAACGAGATTTTCGCGACGTCAGAGGGCGACTCGGTGCGTACCTCGATAACGGGTACGACAAAACTGTTCATCAAAGGCAACAAGTTCCTCATCGCCAACCTGAAGGAAAGCCTGCTCCTGGCGTGCTTGCTGATTACGCTTTCGATGGCGTTTCTTTTCGCAAATGTGAGAATGATTCTCATCTCACTTGTTCCCAATCTTCTCGCGCTGATGATTACGGCGGGGATCATGGGCTATTTCAATATTCCGCTGAAGGCCAGTACTGCACTTATCTTCAGTATTACGTTTGGAATTTCTGTTGACAATTCGATCCGGTTCCTGGCCAAATACCGTCAGGAGATTTTGTCGAACAACTTTTTCATCCCTGTCGCCGTAAGCGAAAGCATAATAGAAACCGGTAAGGCCATCATGTACACATCCATCGCGTTATTTGCGGGATTCATCATCTTTTCGTTCTCCAGCTTTGGCGGCACGGTTGCGCTCGGACTGTTGACCTCCACCACGCTTGTGATTTCCATGTTCACGAACCTCATCGTTCTCCCGGCGTTAATCATGACTTTTGACCGCCCGCGGCGCAAGGAAGGAGGGAAGCTGCCGATCGACAATTTTGACCCTTCGTTCTATGGGGAGAGCGAGGACGAGGAAATCGACCTCACGAAAATCCGGATTCACAACCGCCATCCGTCGGCCGAATAGAAAGTGGCCAGCTACACGGCGTTCCCCTGCCGGGGTCGCCGGAAACCTCGTAATTAAGGAATAATGGAATATCTTTGCGTCCTTGTATTGTTGATTTTCGTGAAATCGCGCCGTTTTTGACGTCTCGAACCGTGTTTAACTATGGCCGCCCGCTATAAGGAGTATAAAGAACTGAACTTTGCCCGCATCGCGGAGGAGATCCTCGAATTCTGGGGTCGTGAGAAGATTTTCGAGAAATCGGTAAGCAGCCGGGAAGGTGCCCCGACATTTACCTTCTATGAGGGACCTCCGTCAGCAAACGGCACGCCGGGAATCCACCACGTCATGGCCCGGACCATTAAGGACATTTTCTGCCGGTACAAGACGCTGAAGGGGTACCAGGTCAAAAGAAAGGGGGGATGGGATACCCACGGCCTGCCTGTGGAACTTCAGGTAGAGAAGATGCTGGGCATCACCAAGGATGATATCGGCAACAAAATCTCCGTCGAAGAATACAACCGGCATTGCCGCGTAACGGTGATGAAGTATAAGGACCAGTGGGATGACCTGACCCGCAAAATGGGATATTGGGTCGACCTTGACCATCCTTACATCACCTACGAAAAGGATTATATCGAAACACTGTGGTGGATACTGAAGCAGCTGTACAACAAAGACCTGCTGTACAAGGGGTACACCATCCAGCCTTACTCACCCGCCGCGGGGACAGGTCTGAGTTCACACGAGCTCAATCTGCCCGGATGTTATAGGAACGTCAAGGATACGTCTATCGTCGCTCAGTTCCGCGTGATACGAAACAGCCAGTCAGAGTTTCTGTTTGCGGACGGAGGCGATGCGAACACATTTATTCTGGCGTGGACGACGACGCCCTGGACGCTTCCTTCCAACACGGCGCTTGCCGTTGGGGCGAAGATCAACTATGTGCTGGTTGACACGTATAACCCCTATACCTACCAACGCATTCGCGTCGTACTCGCACGTGATCTTCTCGACAGATACTTCCCTGAAAAGAACAAGGAGTTGAAGTTGGAAGACTACAAGCCGGGCGACAAGGCGATACCGTTCAAAGTTCTTCAGGAGTTTTCCGGATCATCCCTCGTCGGAATCCGGTATGAACAACTCATGCCGTATGTGCAGCCACTCTATGATGCTGACAAAGCATTTACCGTGGTTGCCGGCGACTTTGTGACAACTGAAGATGGTACGGGTATCGTGCATGCATCGCCCACTTTTGGTGCGGACGACTTCCGTCTCGCCAGGCAATATGGTATCCCGCCGATCACGGTAAAGGATGAAGACGGTAATGAAATCCCGACGGTTGACCGTCACGGACGCTTCGTGGGCACTATCGGAGATCGTCTCGCAGAAGCGATAAAGATATACAACATCCGTACACACAAAGCGCTGGGACGAGACGACTTCTACGTCAAGAACTACACCGATGAAGATGAGAGTCACCCTGACTACAAGACGACGGATGTAATCATCTCGATAATTCTCAAGGAGGAAAACAAGGCATTTAAGGTAGAGAAGTACGAACACTCCTACCCGCACTGCTGGCGCACGGATAAACCGGTGTTGTATTATCCGCTCGACTCGTGGTTTATCCGGACTACAGCCCTTAAGGACAAGATGGTTGCCCTCAATAAGACCATAAACTGGAAACCGGAGTCCACGGGTACAGGCCGGTTCGGCAACTGGCTGGAGAATCTGGTCGACTGGAATTTGTCGCGATCCAGGTTCTGGGGAACGCCACTTCCCATCTGGAGAAGCCGCGATGGCAAACACGAATTGTGCGTTGGCTCTGTTGAAGAACTCGTGAAACTTGCCGAAGAGAGTGTCTCTAAGGGGGTGATGAGCAAAGCTACGCTGGATTCGCTGAACGAACGGGTGGCTGGCAACACGCTCGATCTTCACAGACCGTATGTCGATGAAATTGTGCTGGCAGGTCCAAATGGTGAACCTATGTACCGTGAGCCTGACCTCATCGACGTGTGGTTCGACTCGGGGGCAATGCCGTATGCTCAGCTTCACTATCCTTTTGAAAACAAGGAAGAATTTGAAAAGAATTATCCTGCCGACTTTATCAGCGAAGGTGTTGATCAGACGCGCGGATGGTTTTTCACCCTGCATGCATTGGCCGTAATGCTCAGCGAATGCAGCGATGACATCCGTGCCGTGAATGAGCGTGTTGGTAATCCCGGCGTAGCATTCCGAAATGTTGTGTCCACAGGCCTGGTGCTTGACCGGAACGGCAACAAGATGTCGAAGCGTCTTGGTAACACGGTGGATCCGTTTGAGACGATAGCCACCTATGGTCCGGACGTGCTGCGTTGGTATATGGTGGAAAATGCTCCGCCCTGGGACAACCTCAAGTACAATGTCGATGGCGTAGTTGAAGCACAGCGCCGCTTTTTCGGAACGCTTCTGAACACGTATTCTTTCTTTGCGCTGTACGCCAATATAGATGGGTTTGTGAAAGACGAACTCAATATGGCGCCGGAATCCGCCCTCACGGAAATGGACCGGTGGATTATTTCCAGGCTGCAGCGCCTGATCATGGAAGTGGACCGTGCATACGAAGCCTATGAACCTACGCAGGCGGTGCGCGCTATTCAGGAGTTTGTGAACGATCACCTATCGAACTGGTATGTTCGTCTTAATCGCAAACGCTTCTGGAAAGGTGAACTGGGTGACGACAAGAAGGCGGCGTACGAGACGCTTTACGAATGTATCCTGGTGACGGCACAGTTGATGGCGCCCGTGGCGCCCTTCTTTGCGGAATGGTTGTACAAGAACCTCACAGACAATATCCGTGACAAGGCGATAGCCCATAACACGCCGCTGCGTCACGAATCGATTCACCTTACGACCATCACCACCCCGGAGCCGCGTCGCATTGATGAGAAACTGGAGCAGTCGATGGATTATGCTCAGCGCATATGTTCCCTCGTTCACTCCTTGCGTAAGGCTGCGAAGATCAAAGTAAGGACACCTTTGCGAAGAGTGTTGATCCCCGTATTGGATGAATCATTCCGCGAACGGCTTAAGCCTGTCGAAGAGATTATATTGTCGGAAGTGAATGTAAAGGCCATCGAATACATCGACAATACATCTGGTGTTCTCGTAAAGAAGGTTAAGCCCAACTTCCCGAAACTCGGCAAGCAGTATGGTCCGAAGCTCAAGGAAGCTGTAGCCATCATTCAATCCTTCTCTGCTGAAGACATCGATGAAATCGAGAAGAAGGGCACCATTCGGCGAAATGGTTTCGAGCTTTCGATCGAAGATGTCATCATCACTTCGGAAGATATACCTGGATGGTCCGTGGCAAGTGATGGCAAGATCACAGTCGCGCTCGATGTCCAGATTACAGAAGAGCTCAAGCGCGAAGGCATCGCGCGTGATTTTGTGAACCGCGTTCAGAATATCAGAAAAGATATGGGTCTTGAAGTGCTCGACAAGATCCTTATCGACGTGGAACGCCAGCCGGAAGTTGTAGCGCAAGCGCTGGATACTTTTAGTGAATACATCAGGAAAGAAACTCAGGCATTGGTCCTCAATTTAGAACCACAGGTGCCCGACGGTCTGCCTGTAGAGCTGGATGACTTCCAGCTGAAGGTGAAGATAAGCGTGAAGAAATGAAGACAGGCCGCTATTTTTTGCTTGCCCTGCTCGTGATCATAATCGATCAGACGACCAAGCTGCTCGTGCACTACAACATGGATCTTCACCAGGAGATTAATGTTATTGGCGACTGGTTTCGCCTGCATTATCTTCTGAACCCTGGCATGGCTTTCGGTTTCAAATGGAATACCGAATTCGGAAAACTCGCACTTACCATTTTCAGGATCGCGGCGATGTTCGCCATCGGATACTACCTGTGGCGCATGTCAAAGCGAAACGTTCACCCGGGTTTTCTCTGGTGTATGGGGTTGATTCTCGGAGGCGCTGTTGGCAACGTTATTGACAGCACATTCTACGGTGTGTTGCTGAATAATCATCTTCCAGGTTCGCCAACACCGTGGTTTCACGGACAGGTTATTGACATGCTGTTCTTTCCCCTGTTTGAATTCGTCTGGCCGGATTGGGTACCTTTCGTAGGAGGCGATTATTTCCTTTTCTTTAGTCCCGTATTCAACATTGCCGACTCTGCAATTTTCATTGGCGTCGTCATCATTCTCATAATGCAGAAGAAGTTTTTTGGGGACCGCCGGCAGAAGGAGGACGCGAAGTCCGATACTGTGCAGGAGGATGGAGCAACGACACAGGAAAGTGACGCTGGTGTGTCAGAGCCTGCTCCCACTGATAGCGGGACTTCCGCTCCGAAATAGTTTACTGAAGCGGCGTTTTTGCGCATCAGCTTTTTCTTTAGGGCTGATTGTTCTATTTTGAGGCGCCTAAACGAAGCAACCACCCGCAATGCAACGACTCAATGAAATTCTCTCCGTTATCGACAGCTATATCGGAGGATCGAATTGGTTTGTCTTTCTCCTGCTGGGAACAGGATTCTTTTTCACCCTCTATCTGAAGTTTCCACAGGTTCGGTTTTTCCGTCACGCCGTGCGCATCGCACGAGGCAAATACGACAAGGATACTGACCTGGGCGATACCTCGCACTTTCAATCGCTCGCCACAGCGTTGTCAGGAACGGTAGGTACAGGCAACATCGCAGGTGTCGCATATGCCGTGCACCTGGGTGGCCCCGCTGCGTTGTTCTGGATGGCAGTGACAGCCTTCCTGGGGATGACTACCAAGTTTGTTGAAGTAACGCTTTCGCATAAGTATCGCGAAGTTGATGCGAAGGGTCACATCGCCGGCGGGCCGATGTACTACATGAAGAACGCGCTGAACTTGAAGTGGCTCGCCGTGATATTCTCAATCGCGACCGTACTTTCATCGTTTGGCACGGGCAGTCTTCCTCAAATCAACAGCATCGCCAACTCGGTGTATCAAACCTTCAGGATCGACCACATCATAACGGGTGGGGTGCTTGCCGTAATTCTGGGCTTCGTGATCCTGGGCGGCATCAAACGCATTGCAGCGGTGACCGAGAAGTTAGTACCCTTCATGGCAATTTCTTACTTCATAGGCGCCGTGCTTGTGATCCTCTACAACGCCGAGAACATCATACCCTCCGTTACGGCAATGTTCGGTGATGTATTCACCGGTTCGGCGGCAACCGGAGGATTTCTGGGAGCTACGATCGCCTTTGCCTTCAACCGTGGGGTGAACAGGGGCTTGTTTTCCAATGAAGCAGGGCAAGGATCTGCACCTATCGCCCACGCAGCTGCGAAAGCACATGAGCCGGTCTCTGAAGGGATGGTCGCCATCCTGGAGCCATTCATCGATACGATCATCATATGCATGCTGACGGGTCTTGCCGTACTAACGTCAGGCGTGTGGAAGGACAAGCATCAGAATGATTTTCAGGTGGCAGACTTGACGGCACTGGTGGGCCGCTATGACGATCGTGTTGATGCAGATCGTGAGCGGCTTTCCGCGCACATGACAGGAAAAGAATCGCTGCCTTTGTTCACGGGCGAATTGAAGGTAACGGAAGGCCGTCTTGCAGGTGACGTGACTATCATACACGCGCGTTCTGTGGCTGAAGATGTTCTTGTGACACGCAATCGTCAGCCGTATGACGGGGTGCTTCGCTTCAACAACGGCAACCTTGTCCAGCAGGAGGCAGGGATCACGATCAGTGGGAAGTCGCTTCTTCACAGTTCTCCGCTGACCGTGGAGGCATTTAAGAGGAGCTTTCTCGGGGATTATGGCGAATACATAGTGACGTTGGGTTTGCTGTTGTTTGCCTTCTCGACTGCCATATCCTGGTCGTACTATGGCGACCGCGCCATGACCTACCTGTTCGGCGCGAAGTCCGTCTTCTATTATCACATCATCTATGTAGTGGGCTTCTTCGTGGCCTCATTCACCGATACGACGATCATCTGGACATTATCAGGGATTACAATCGCGCTGATGACAGTGCCGAACCTACTGGGTATCCTGGCACTGCGAAAGGATATGAAGCAGTCGATGAAGGATTATTGGGAATTGTTCTCGCGGGAATACCCTGATGAACGAGCATAAAAAAAGCCACCAACGGCTGTAAGTGGCTGATAATCAAGTGGGAGCAGAGGGATTCGAACCCCCGACCCTCTGCTTGTAAGGCAGATGCTCTGAACCAGCTGAGCTATGCTCCCGAATCGGCCGAAGAGCCGGTTTAAGGACTGCAAATGTAGCATAGTTTGCATTCCCGGCAAAAATCTTTTGCAGGGACAAAGAGTAAAAAAACGACCTAATGCGAACAAAACGCGTGGGTTGATTGTAATTTTTTATTGGGACCGGTGCGGTTTTTGGTCCTGCCGTTACACATAATGTATACACATGGAGGATACATCATCCGAACGGCGCCTGGTACTGGTTTCAAACAGGTTGCCTTATCAGCTTCAGGAAAAAAAAGACAAGGTTACCATCAAACAAAGTGACGGAGGTCTCGTCACGGCATTAAAGAGCTATTTTGAGGACGAAACGCGGGAAAACGTATTCTCACACAAGATATGGGTGGGTTCTGCCGATTTTCCGGAAACGCGATGGCAGAAATTTACCAAACAAAAGACCGGGCAAGGCTACTTTCACGTGGAGCCGATTTTCATTGAGCCCCGAACCTACAACAAGTACTATAATGGTTTCTGTAATGCCACACTGTGGCCACTATTCCACTATTTTACATCCTATGTCATCTATGACGAGGAAGCCTTCGCGAAATATGAAGAGGTAAATAAATTGTTTGCCGAAAAGCTCCTCACGATCCTGCGGCCGGGTGACGTTCTCTGGATCCACGACTACCACCTCTTCCTCCTTCCCGAACTCATACGGGAAAAAATGCCTGATGCCACGATTGGTTTCTTCCTGCACATACCATTTCCTTCATACGAAATCTTCCGATTGCTTCACCGTGAGTGGAAACACAAGCTCGTCCGTGGCATGTTGGGTGCGGACCTGATCGGATTCCACACACATGAATATGTGCAGCATTTCCTGAAGACGGTGCGGATGGTGCTGGGACACGATCATCAGTTCAGAGGCATCGCTTTAGGCAACCGCACCGTAAAGGTTGACTTATTTCCGCTCGGAATCGATTATGATCTTTTTCACAAGGCCATTCAAAAGCCTTCCACCATCAAGGTCAGAGAGGAAATACAGCGCAACTTCGCCGATCGTAAGATTATTTTCTCCGTAGACCGGCTGGACTACACCAAAGGTGTAACGCACCGGCTGAGGGGCTTTGAAAAATTCCTCGATAAGTACCCTGAATGGCGCGAGAAGGTTGTGTTTATTCTCGTCGTGGTACCCTCGAGGGTAATCATCTCCAAGTACAACGAACGGAGAAAACTCATTGAGGAACATGTGGGGCGCATCAACGGAAAGCATTCGACACTGCAGTGGCAGCCTGTCATTTATCGCTACAGCCACCTCCAGTTCGACGAGCTGTGTGCGTTGTACCAGGTTGCGGATGTTGGTTTGATCACACCGCTGCGCGACGGGATGAATCTCGTGGCGAAAGAGTATATAGCAAGTCGTTCAGGCCAGAAGGGTGTGCTGATTCTCAGCGAACTGGCAGGCGCCGCAAGCGAGTTGGGTGAAGCGCTCCTCGTCAACCCAATGGATGAAGTAGAAATGGCTGACGCGATTTACCAGGCACTGACCATGAGTTTGCCAGATCAGCGCCACAAAATCGCCATGATGCAAAAACGCCTGATAGATTACGATGTTCGGGATTGGGTAAATGACTTTTTGCAGCAACTTGCCGACGTTAAGACCGAACAACGTATGCAGGAATCGAAATTCATCACACCCGCCGTCGCGAGTGAAATTGCCGCAGAGTTCAGGAAAGCAAAACGGCGGTGTCTTTTTATCGACTACGACGGTACCCTCGTTCCCTTCGCCCGGCACCCGCGCGAGGCCGCGCCGGGCAAGGAAGTTATCCAGTTGTTGCGAGATCTTTCTGCCGATGAGAGATCGATCGTCACGATCATAAGCGGTCGCGACAGCACCGTACTCGAAGAATGGTTTCACGACCTGCCCGTTAACCTGGTCGCTGAACACGGGGCTTCCATCAAAAAGAATGGCAATCCCTGGATTCATGAAAATCCTGCCGACCAGGGGTGGAAGCAGGTTATACGGCCCACACTCGAGTTGTTCGCTCAACGAAGTCCTGGATCATTCATTGAAGAAAAAAACCATACACTGGCCTGGCATTATCGGAACGTAGAGCGCGATCTTGGTTTTATCCGCTCTCGCGAGTTGCTGGATAGCCTTTTCCACCTGATACGCAATGCGAGTTTGCAGGTGATCGACGGAAACAAAGTTATCGAAGTACGTGTAGCAGGCGTGGACAAAGGCGTTGCAGCCACCAAGTTACTCTCCGAGTCGTGCTCTGACTTTACGCTTGTCATCGGTGACGATAAGACCGACGAGGATATGTTTCGCGCGCTCAGCGACAAAGCAATCACGATAAAGGTCGGTCATGGACATACGCAGGCCCGGTACAGCATTCCGGGTCAGGCTGACGTGATCCCGTTCTTCAAGGAATTCCTCAGATAACCCGATACGCGTTATGCAAATACACCGCTACGAGATGGGGTTGGTGGGAAACTGTTCCTACATAGCCTACATCGACACACACGCTAATGTCAAGTGGATGTGTCTCCCTCGTTTTGACGACAGCTTTATTTTTGGGTCGCTTCTTGATAAACAACGCGGGGGTGAATTTTCAGTGACACCCATCGGCGAGTATACATCGATACAATACTACATTCATAACACGAACGTGCTCTGCACGGAGTTTACGTGCGCGACCGGATCCTTCCGCGTCATAGATTGCGCGCCACGCTTCCAGCAATACGAACGGTATTACCGACCGCTGATGCTCGTGCGAAAGCTGGAGGTGCTGAAGGGAAATCCTTACGTGCTGGTCCGTTGCAGGCCCAGGGGCAACTACGGCGCGTTGATCCCGGAGGTGGTGATGGGCAGCAATCACCTGCGCTTCCTGAACTTCGACATGCCCGTAAGACTCACCACGGACATTTCGCTTTCAAACATCAAAGAAGAACTTCCTTTCGTGCTGGATCGAAACCGATACCTCGTATTCACCTATGGCGAACCGCTCGAGGCACCACTGAAACCCACTGCGGAGGATTTTATCAATAAGACGGTTCGGTTCTGGCAGGGATGGATCAAGAGCACATATGTGCCCGATATCTATCAGGAGGAAGTTATCCGCTCTGCCCTTGTGCTCAAATTGCATCAATACGAAGACACGGGCGGCATCATCGCGTCAGGAACCACGAGCCTTCCGGAACACAACGGAAGCTCGCGTACCTGGGACTATCGGTATTGTTGGTTCCGCGACTCATACTACACGCTGAAGGCATTCAACGAAATGGGTCACTTTGATGAACTCGAGCGATACTTCGATTACATACAGAACATCCTGATGAATGAAGAGGGCCGAATTCAGCCACTCTACTCAATCACAGGAAAAAAAGAACTCGAAGAGATTCACATTGATCTCGAAGGGTACCTCAACAATCAGCCCGTTCGTGTTGGAAACAAGGCCTACCTCCAGACACAAAACGACGTGTATGGACAAATCCTGGTAGGCGTAATGCCGCTGTATACGGACAAGCGCCTGATGTACACCGCCCGCAGTTCGTACAAGATCATGACAAATCGGTTGCTCGATGCTATCGAACTCACGATGGACGAACCCGATGCGGGATTGTGGGAGTTTCGAAACGTAAAGCAGGTACACACGTACACGATGCTCTTTCACTGGGCGGGCAGCAAGGCGGCCATGCGGATCGGGCAAATGATGACAGATGGTGACCTCGTTGCGAAAGCCGAGCGTCTTGCGAAAGAAGCAGCGGCGCGGATTGAGAAAGCGTATGATCCGGAGCAAAAGGTGTACACGCAGGCGATGGGAAGTCCCAACCTTGATGCGTCAACGCTGAAGCTCATTACGATGTCGTACCTCGACCCCAACTCTGAACGCGCGAAAAATCACCTCGCCGCCCTCGAAAAAAGTCTTCGTACGCATCAGGGATTGTTTTATCGCTATGTGCATCCCGACGACTTCGGCATTCCTGAAGCTACATTCCTGGTATGCGCGTTCTGGTATGTCGATGCTTTGGCAACAGTGGGTCGGATCGATGACGCCGTGAAGACACTTGACGGAATCCTTAAGTATGCCAACCACCTCGGTATCTTCAGTGAGGACGTGGGACTCGACGGTTCGCAGTGGGGGAACTTCCCGCAGACGTACAGTCACGTAGGACTCATCAACGCGGTCTTCCGGATTTCCAAGAAACTGGATCGACCCACGTTTATGTCGCCTTATCCGAGATAGGGGCTTACCGCGGTCCATCCGCCGTCCACTACAAGCGCCTGTCCTGTGATGTGTTCTGCTTCCCTGGACAGGAGAAACATGGCAGCGCTGGCGACATCCGTGACACGCCCGGGTCGGCCCATGGGTGTGAGGGCTGTCCACGTTTGCTCATAGTTGCTGTCTTCCAGCGTCCGCTCTGTGAGTGTTGCGCCCGGCGCGATGGCGTTTACCGTAATGCGGTAAGGCGACAATTCGAGAACAAGATTGCGGGCGAGCATCTCGAGCCCAGCCTTTGTCATGGCGTAGGCAGCCAGATGCGGGTGGGCTTGATGCCCGGTCACGGAGGACATGAAGATGATGCGGCCTCCCTGGCCTTGTTTTCTCATTTGTCGCGCAGCAGCCTGTGCGAGGAAAAAGCTTGCGCCGAGGTTGAGCCGTACAACAAGGTCAAATGACTCCGGCGTAAACTCGAAGAAGTCGCCAAATTTCGTGATACCCGCATTTGCCACTGCCATGGTGAGCCTTCCATACGAATTGACGGCCGTCTCCACCATGCGTTGTATGAATCCATGATCGGAAGCATCACCTACCATGCCGGTGCATCGCGCCCCTGTGGCCTGGATTTCGGATACGGCTGTTTCGACGAGGCCAGCGTCAACATCGTTGAGGATCACAGCAGCGCCGCGCTGACACAACTGTCGGCATATTTCGCGACCAATGCCTGATCCTGCGCCGGTGACGATGGCCACATCATTCTGGAACGGTAAGACTGTCATGTTCGTAGGCTGTTACGCCCAAATTATGAAATTCGATCGATTGTGGCCGGCATGAGAGCTGGATTTCCAGGAGCGCGGTTGCCATGTCGGATTTCTTTTTTGAACTTAGACAATCAGCCTGCAGCGCGATTGGTTTGCCGGCCCAGCCAGGGTCCTGAGCGTGTTTCAGTAAAATCGGAGGGGTATGAAGAGTTTTTTGATGTTTTGCCTGGGATGTGTTGCCTTTTCAGGATTCGCACAGACAATCACGCTGAAAGGCCGCGTATCAGGCAATGGCGAACCCCTTCCCTTAGCACACGTATTGATCGTTGAAGACAGCACTGTTCGCATATGCGATTCAGACGGGAATTTTGTGTACCATCGGAAACCGGGTCTCGTCACACTGCGCATTTCCTATACCGGGTATGAAACTCATCAGAGTACGTTGCGCCTAAGGCGTGATACAGTAGTGACGTTTCAACTTTCGCCAACAATAAGCAATCTCGAAGAAGTGGTAGTCACCGGACAGCGCTTCTCACAACAGGAGCTGTTCGAATCGACACGTACATCGTCGACCGTTGTCACCGCGAATGACATATCGGCGCTACCTGTATTGGGAGGCGAAGCTGACATGATCAAGGCGATTCAGCTTTTGCCCGGAAGCATTCAAGGGATCGAAGGAAGCACAGACCTGTTTGTTCGCGGAGGTGCGGCCGACCAAAATCTTGTCTTGCTTGACCAGGTGCCGGTGTACAACACGAGCCACCTGTTCGGTTTTCTGTCAGTATTCAACCCCGACATTATCGAAAAGGTGGAGTCGGTCAATGGGGGATTCCCGGCAGACTATGGTGGAAGGCTTTCATCCGTGTTGGATATCCAGACACGCTCCGCGATACCAGACGAGACAAAGGTGACCGGCAATATTGGGACGATTGCGACACGGTTGTTTGCCGAAGTGCCTTTGGTCGATAACAAGATAGGCTTTTGGATCGCAGGCCGGCGAACCTACATAGATCAGCTTATGAAACTTGCTGGCGAGAATTTGCCGTACTACTTTTCAGATATAAACGGCAAAGTAACATTCAAGCCTGCGTCACGCGACGAGGTTACCTTCAGTTACAATGCTGGCGATGATTTTCTGGATTACTTCCGTGATCGCAACAACGACGGCGACGGCATGACAATGCGCTTCGCTTCGGGCAACGATAGTCAGTCGCTTTCATGGGAGCGACAATTGTACAACGGATGGTCGACCGAGCTGCTGGCGATGCGTACGGCATATCGGTATCGCGTGGAAAATTTCTTCGAAGAAAACGCGTTGTTTGCCAACTCGAGAATCGAAGACTATGGTGTCAAAGCAATTTTCACACGCGACTCGCTGTGGGGCGATTCACGCACGCGATTCGGCGCAGAATGGATTCGCCACAGTGTAAGCCCTGTCGTTGTAAATACAGCAGGTTGGGTTGCTGAGTTCCTTGAAAGCAGTCAGTCCGGCGCGCGATACGCCAACCACTTCGCCCTCCACGCTCAGCACGAATGGTCTCTTTCAGAGCGGTTACGCATTAACGCCGGTCTTCGTGGTTCGATGGCTGTTGTTGAAAACACGGAGTACAGTTACGCTGAACCGCGGCTCTCACTGCGATATGCGCTCGATCAGGACGCAAATGTTAAGTTGAGCTATTCGCGAATGGTGCAGTACATGCATCGCGTTTCAAGTTCTGCTGCGAGTACTCCAACCGATATCTGGTACCCGGTGACGGACAAGATTTCACCTCAAACGTCACATCAGATTACGGCTGCATGGCAGAAACGCGTTGTTCCTCATCACCTCTACATTAGCGTCGAGACGTATTACAAGCGGATGGGCAACCTGATCGGTTACGAGGAAGGAACGAATCTCTTCTTCAACACCGACTTTGCATCGAGACTGGTGCAGGGCACCGGAAACGCGTATGGTATGGAACTTCTTGTCAAGAAAGAAGCCGGACGACTCACAGGATGGGTCAGCTACACGCTTTCGTGGTCGACCCGTCAGTTCGACCGGATCAACGGAGGCAACTGCTTTTATTCACGCTATGACAGACGTCACAACGGTGCGATTGTGGGGCAGTACGCGCTTAACAACAGATGGGCACTGTCGCTCGTTTTTGAGTATATCTCTGGCGCTCGCTTTACACCGGTCATTGGTCAGTATGTAGTGTTCGCGCCTACGCTGACTGGGCTCGATCTTATCCCGGTGTATTCCGATATCAACAGCGTGCGTCTGGCCGATACACACCGTCTTGACCTCGGTGTGCGATACAAGAGCAGACCGGGGAAGCGCTATCAGTGGCAGATATTTGCAGGCATATACAATGTCTACAACCGGGCTAATCCCGTGGGTATCGACATCGTTGAGGATGAGACAGACGGATCACTCAGCTATCAACAGCCGGGGGTGTTTGGACTCATACCGTTTTTAAGTTATGGTTTCAGCTTTTAGCCGGGAGCTATGAGGAGGATGGGAACACTTCGTGGTTATGTTATTGCGGCTTTGGCTGTTGTGTTGTGGTGGTCGTGTCTGCCGGATCCACTGGAAGTGCGCAATATCCCCGCGCTCAAACCTGAGATTGTTGTCAATACCCAGATCATTCCCGACGAATCTCTTGTCGTTTTTCTAACGAAAACTTTTGGCGCGCTGGAGGCCAGTGACGACAGCGATCCTTTTGAGTTGGTCGATGCAATAGCAGTGAATGACGCGACCGTGATTCTGGACGGTCCGACGTCGAGCGACACACTTCTTTTCCTGGGGGCAGGCATCTACGGAGGGTTGACCCTGTCACTGAACGCTGGCGAAACCTACACACTCCGTGTTATCAGTCCATCGATGGGTACTGTACGAGCGACTACAACTGTCACGCCTCGCGTCGAATTTGAGTCGCTTTCATTAAAGCGCTATTTCAACGGCTATGATGATACGTTGATGCAGGTGTCCTATTCCATTAACGACCCTGAAGATCGCAACTTCTACATGATCAACGTTCAGCGTCTGACCTTGAGGGACGACCTTGCCGAGCGACTTCTCAACCCCTATGTTTACACGCGTGTTATTGACGACGCCGAATACAATGGTATGGTAATAACGGATACTCTACATGCTACGCCAAGGGACTACGCCCCTGGTGATACCGTGGCTGTGTTCTTATCCAATATTCAGGAGTCGTATTACAATTTCATTAAACTGAGACTTGACAATCGGGTGGGATTTGTGGAGTTCGTAAGTGAGCCGGTGAACTATCCTACCAACGTTGAAGGTGGAAGAGGATTTTTTAACTTGCACCTTCCGGACGTACGCGTGTTTGTTGTCGAATAACCACACTTTAAACTTTGTTTAGACTTTGAGAGCGAAAACGATTTTCTGTTCATATCAATCGGTTCCAGCAAATATTTTTTGTTGTTTACCCAACCTTTTCCATGCTGGTCGTATAATGTAGGAAATTTTGACCCTCGGTTTGTTTAGCTATATATGAAGAGATTTTTAAGCGTATTCGGGCTGATTAGCCTGATGACGGCCAGTCTGAGCGCCCAGGATACGCCCTACGTAATCCTCGTTTCGTTCGACGGTTTCCGGCACGATTACGTGGCAAGATATGACCTGCCTAATTTCCAGGCTTTCCTGAAGCGCGGCAGCCATGCCCGTGGTTTACTGCCTTCATTTCCGTCAAAAACTTTCCCCAATCATTATTCACTTGTGACCGGGTTGTACCCGGGAAATCACGGATTGGTAAACAACGAGTTTTACGATCCGGATCGGAAGGAGCATTACTCCATGGAAATCGTTGAACGGCTCCGCGATCCATACTACTATGGCGGCACTCCGCTGTGGAAGCTGGCGCGTGCCCACAACATCAGAACGGCGTCATATTTCTGGATCGGATCCGAAATTCCTGATGCTGGCGAACACCCGGATTACTACCTGCCTTACGATGAGGAAGTGCCATTTGGCGAACGGGTGGATCAGGTCCTTGCGTGGCTGCAGCTTCCGGAGAAGGAACGACCGCGGTTTATCACCTTGTATTTTTCTTCACCGGATCATGAAGCTCACCTTTATGGCCCGAACAGCCCGCAGGTAGCCGCGGCATTGCGCGACGTTGACGCCATGCTGGGTAAGCTTATGAATGGTGTCGACAAATCCGGGCTGCCGATTAACGTCATACTTGTATCCGATCACGGGCTGAAGGAACTTGAATTCCGTAATGAGACATTCATTTTTCTTGATGAGATAGTGGACCTGAATAATCCTTCAGTCGTTGCTGTTAACGCAGGGTCACAGGTTCACTTCTACCTTCCCAACAAAGTGCAGCGGGACTCACTGGCTGCTATCCTGCAGGCAGGAGCATCACAGTATGACGTCGTCATTTCTGAAGATTTCCCGCGACGATGGAATTTTTCTAACAGGCGTTCCGGAGATCTCCTGCTTGCGGCGCATCCCGGGCATTACTTCCGCGATGGAGATCGGGAAGAATACATGTCCAGGCGTCCCTATGCCGAAAAGTTCGGCGTGCACGGCTATGATCCGGATCTCGAACCAGACATGATGGGCATTTTTTATGCCTGCGGTCCGAACATAAGGCCCGGTGTGACGCTTCCACCGTTCCGCAACATTCACGTGTATCCCCTGGTGGCGAAAATTCTAGGCATGGAGACACCGGCCATTGATGGCAAATTCCGCGTACTGAAACGCATCTACCGGGAGGCCGTCAACGAGAAGCGTCCGGTAACGTCAACATTTCAATAACCGCGGCCTCCGAAGGAAACGCATCGAGGAGTTGCCGGCGGGTGCCCATCTCGAAGTCGCCAAAATCAAATCCGGGAGCTACAGTGCATCCGCACAGGCAGTAGGAGTCGGGATCAACGACCTTAGCGCCAAACCATGTGCCCGCGGGCACTACAGCCTGAAGGCGTTCGCCCTGATCCGGACGCGCGCCGAGGTAAATCACCTCGCTGGGCGGTTCGGAAAGTTTGTACAAAGCGAGGCGTCCACCGTAGTAAAAGTGCCAGATTTCGTCGGACTTGATACGATGAAACAGGGACCGGTCGGACGACCGGAGGAGGAAAAAGATAGCCGTGGAAAAGCTTCGCGAAGCCCGGTAGCGCAGAGGTAAGCCCTCTGCAGGAACCTGTTCCTTCGAACGGTACGTTTCACGATAGAATCCGCCTTCGGGGTGCGGTTTCAATCCCAGGTGCTCGATCCAATAATCTGCCGTGTACATTGAGTTTTCTGCTTCTGGTAAAAACACGAAAAAGCGAAAAACTTCTGTATAAAAAAGGTCCGATTGCTTACTTTTGCCGTCCGCCGGTCGGACTGCCCGGTGATTTTGACTCCGTAGCTCAGTTGGTAGAGCAGCTGACTCTTAATCAGCGGGTCGAGAGTTCGAGTCTCTCCGGGGTCACGGAAACAGAGCGAGGGGCTCTCACTCTCGCACTGCTCACGGGGTGTTAGCTCAGCTGGTTCAGAGCGCTTGCTTGACAGGCAAGAGGTCACTGGTTCGAACCCAGTACATCCCACCAGTTAGCACGCCTGTAGGCCGTCCGGCCTCTAGAGAAAATCAGTAATCGATGATCAGTAATCGGTGTGGGCATATCCTTTGTCCAGCCATCTTTTTGTCGTAAATTCTGGTATAGATCAGGAAAAGCATGTCCAGCAGGAGGCCGTTGCGTCGAATTGTGGGGGTAGCCTTGCTTCTCCTTTCTGCTTTTTGTGCCGCGGCACAGAATTTACCGGAGAATTTTGCGCGCGTCCTGGTGGCGGGCAATATAAGCACGCCGACGGCCATGGCGTTTCTGCCGGATGGCCGCATTTTCGTTTGTGAGCAAACCGGGGCGGTCCGGGTTATTAAGGATGGCGTATTGCTCCCCCAGCCTTTCCTGCAGGTTACCGTGATGTCGACAGGGGAACGCGGTCTGCTTGGTGTCGCCATCGATCCTGATTTCGAGATTAACCAATTTGTGTACGTCTATTACACAGTACCTACCGCGCCACGCCATAATCGGATTAGCCGCTTTACCGCTGATGGCGATGTGGCGGCTGCCAACAGTGAAGTTTTGGTGTTGCGTCTCGATAATTTGTCGAGTGCCACAAATCATAACGGCGGGGCTATTCATTTCGGGTTGGACGGCAAATTGTATGTTGCTATTGGTGACAACGCGACCCGCGCCAATGCGCAGAATCTGGATACCTACCACGGCAAATTTTTGCGAATAAACAGCGACGGCAGCGTACCGGAAGGCAATCCATTTACGAGTGGCAGCGACCAGAAGCTTCGGGTATGGGCATATGGTCTCCGCAATCCTTACACGTTTTCCATCCACCCTGAGAGCGGCAGGATTATGTTGAATGAAGTTGGTCAGGTAACCTGGGAGGAAATCAATGATGCGACCGTTGGTGGACAAAATTTCGGGTGGCCGGATGAAGAGGGCATGCCGCAGGCACCGGGAACTTCAGCGCCAGTGTTGGTTTACAGCCACGGAAGCGGTGATGGAAGGGGATGCGCTATCACGGGAGGGACGTTTTTCAGTCCTTCAACAACCAATTATCCACCGGAGTACCACGGAAAGTATTTCTACCAGGATTATTGCAATGGGTGGATCAACTATATGGATCCTGATCAGGAGGCGCCTGAGGCACGGGCGTTTGCTACCGGTCTCGGTCCCTTCAATCTTGGGCTGACAACGGGTCCGGATGGAAACCTCTACTACCTGAGTCGGGAGGATAAAGCGCTGTACAAGATCGTTTACATGCCGCCTGTTCCCGCTGCAACCATCACCGCGCCCGAGGAAGGAAGCTCGTATTTCGCAGGGGAGGAGATCACGTTCTCAGGCGCCGCTACGGACGCGAAAGATGGAGATCTTCCGCCCGAAGCCTTTGAGTGGAGTGTTACTTTTCACCATGAAAATTCCATCGAGGAAATATTATCTCTGTCCGGTGTGAAGGAGGGCTCCTTTGTAGTGCCAGATGAAGGGGTTACGTCAACGGAAGCATGGTATCGAATTGTCTTGACGGTGACGGATTCGGATGGCTTGCAACATCGCGACACCGTGAACATTGTTCCGCGCACCGCGACACTACACCTTAACACGGAGCCGGAAGGCTTGCAGATGGTGCTCGACGGCGAGACAATTCATACACCTGTGTCTGTTCTTAACGTGCAGGGAATGAAACGCGTCCTTAATGTGATTTCGCCCCAGATTGTCGGGCAGACAACCTATCAATTCGATCATTGGATCCACGGAGGAGAACCCTCGCAGGCTTTCCGGATTCCGGATCGTGACACTACGCTTGTCGCAGTGTTTTCTGCCGTTGTGGGTGTGGAAGGAGCCGATCATTATCAGACCGTCGCGATGCCAAATCCTGTGACCCAGGGCGTGCAAAACGTCGAGGTGACGCTGCCGTCGGAATATGCTCCAGGCGTCACGATCTCAATTGTTGATATGCTTTCGCGAGAACTGGCGCGCTCGTCGCACACGTTCAATTCGGATCAAAAGTCTATCATGGTGTCCGTCGAACACCTGGCCAACGGCATGTATCATATGATTCTCCAATCGGGCAAACGAAGGTCAACAGTACGCCTATTGGTTTCCCGCTAGGTTGCATCAGCAGTTGCCTCTGTTATTTGCTACGATCCGGCAAGTCAAACTTCAGTTTCACCCTTGCTTTCCCTCTTACAGGTTCGTCATTGCGTTTGGTGGGCTTCCAGCGTGGACCTTCGCGGATGAGGCGGATGACTTCTTCGTCGCATCCGTATCCCAGTCCACGTATAACTCTGAAATCGGTGAGATCGCCAGACGGTTCGATGGTAAACGCTACGGTCACTTTACCCTCTATACCATTTTCCATGGCCAGCTTGGGATATTTCAGGTTTGCCTCCAGGTAGCGTCGGAAAGCTCTCTTGCCACCTTCCGGTTCGGCCGGCTCCCACTTGATTTCTTCAAATCCGCGTTCACTTTCATTGCCGTAGCCTGTGACAACCACTTCGCTTAACGATGCAACGTCTGGCGTCAGCGTAACATCAAGAGACGCTGCATCGGCAGTCCCTTCTGGCACGGGTGTTTCAAGGCTGTTAAGACCAATGAACGAAAAGACAAGCGTCTGGGCTATTTCCGGTACGGTGATTTCGTAATATCCGTTGAGGTCGGTGACTGTACCGGTTTCTGCGCCCTTCACGGCAACATTCACTCCTGGCAGTGGCAACCCATCTTCGGCATCTATGACGCGGCCTCTTACGACTTTGCCACTTACGGTTCGGCTATCCGCCTTCGCCGCCCGCAGCGCTTGAGGCTCGATCCTGGCTGCGGCAGCCTTTTGTTCCTGCGCCACGGCTGGACCGGCCGGAGTATCTTCTACCTGGGGAGCAGCTTCCTTTTCCCGGGCGATGTCCAATGCGAGGGATTGGTCAACGCGATCCTCTTTCAGCTTCTCTGACTCTATGCGTTTGCTTTCGCCAGTTTCCTTCGGAGTCACTGGCAGCTCTTCGCGGAAATCTCGCGGTGCCTGCAAGTCGGCGTCTTTCTCAACGGAACTCACAGCATCTTCTTCCACTTGCATGGATTCCAGAGAATCCGATGCAGGAGGTGTTGGCAGTGCATCGCGTTGTGTAGGTGTATTGAGAGCAATTGACTCCGCAGTGTCTTCGCGGCCCGACAGGTAAAATATCATTACTGCGGACACGCCTACGAGCAACACGGCGGCAGCGACCTGGTAGTACCAGGGTACGCCGCGGGAGAGCCTGGTTCGTCGCGCAACTCTTGCCTTGAGTGCGTTTATGTCAGAAGCGAATTCATCGGGTGTGATGGTGGCAGCCCCCTCCAGCGCGTCTGCAAAAAAAGGATCATCCAGCGCCTTTTTTTCCAGGGCGTGCATTTCCGCCGGCGTCATATCGCCACGGAGATACCGTTCAATGTCGTCCCTGTAATCAGCCATTTCGCTCGACGCAGTTTTTCAGGTTTCGCTTGCCGTTTTGAATGTGACTTTTTACCTGGTTGAAATCGAATCCTGTGGCGTCACTGATCTGCCGGTAGGATTTCTGCTGCAGGAAAAACAGCCGGACACACTGCTGTTGTTCCTGGTTTAGCCGCTCCAGGCACTTTTCCAATTTAGCAAGATTCTCCTCCTGTTCCTGTCCATCCTCTGGATGCTCGGACAGGGTCGATTCCATAACGAGGGTCTCGGAGATTTCGACATTTTGCCCTTTTTTGGCCCTGAGCTGCATAAGACAATGATTTCGGGCTGTGGCATAAAGCCAGCTCTTAAACCACGTCACCTCGTGCGTACGAAGGGTCTGGGCCAGTTTCTCGAACACCTGCATCACGGCGTCTTTGCTCTCTTCCCGGTCTTTAAGGTATTTCAGACACACACCATACACGAGGCTCATATACCTCCCAAACAGGACGCCCAGCACGTCCATATCTCCTGATTCCTTGTAGCGCCGAACCAGTTCGATATCCTGCATTTCATCGTGTGAGCGGGAGGATAGCATCTCCGAAAATTAAGAAAATACAGCTATTGATGAGGTTTTGCTGCCACTGGCGCATTATCCCGGAATTTTTTTATGGAAATGCGGGGAAGCCTGCATCTCATCGACAACCAAATCTTCAGTGTATGAAATCAAGAATTGCTGCGATTGTGATGCTAGCCCTTGTGTTGGTGGCATTCAATCGCGTTCCCGAAAGAAGGATAACCGGAGTTATCACAGATGCGTCGACGGGTCACCCGTTACCGGGAGTAGTGGTGAACCTCAAAGGAACATCGACGACTGTTGGCAGCGACCAGGCGGGTGTGTATAGCATCATCGTTCCTGATCGCGGAGGTAAACTCGTATTCAGCTACGTCGGGTACAAAACACGTGAGGTGACGATCGGCACGAGCGATCGAATCAATGTGAAAATGATCGCCGACATCCAGGCGTTGCAGGAAATCGTTGCAGCTCCGGGTCTGTATAAGCGGTCGAAAGCCGATGCTGCCTATGGAGTTTCTCACCAGGCGAGCCCATATGCTCCTGCCTACGAAATGGAGCAGGGTGCATGGAATACCGAAGAGTATGATGGAATAACCGAGAACATTTTTCACAGCGCTCTTCGCAAACCGCTATCTACATTTTCGATAGATGTCGATGCTGCATCCTACAGCAACGTCAGGCGCTTCATTAACAATGGTCAGCGACCTCTGAAAGACGCTGTCCGGATTGAGGAGCTGATCAACTATTTCGAGTTCGATTATCCTCAACCTTCCGGCGAACATCCTTTTGAAATTATCACGGAGATATCGAGGGCTCCGTGGAACGAAGAACACAAACTTGTACACATCGGGCTACAGGGTAGGAGGATTCCAACAGAAAGTCTTCCGGCGTCAAACCTTGTATTTCTCCTGGACGTGTCGGGTTCGATGAACGCGCCCAACAAGCTTCCTCTGCTCAAGGCATCGTTCCGACTGTTGACGAATCAGTTGCGTGAAGAAGACCGCGTAGCTATTGTGGTGTACGCCGGTGCTGCCGGTGTAGTACTCAACTCAACGCCGGGCAGTGACAAGCGAACCATTCTTGATGCGCTTGAACGGCTGGAAGCGGGTAGTTCTACTGCCGGGGGAGAAGGCATTCGTCTTGCTTACCGAATAGCAAAAGAGAATTTCATTGAAGGTGGTAATAACAGAATTATCCTGGCAACGGATGGAGATTTCAATGTGGGCGAATCCAGTAATGCCGCAATGGAACGTCTCGTAGAAGAAAAGCGTGAGCAAGGCATTTACCTCTCTGTGCTTGGCTTCGGAATGGGTAATTACAAGGATTCGAAAATGGAAATCCTCGCTGATAAGGGTAATGGTAACTATGCCTATATCGACAACATTCAGGAAGCCCAGAAGGTGTTGGTAAGCGAGTTTGGTGGAACACTGTTTACCATCGCGAAGGATGTGAAACTCCAGGTTGAATTCAATCCCGCGAAAGTCACGGCATATCGTCTCATCGGATATGAGAACAGATTGCTGCGCGATGAGGATTTTAATGATGACCGAAAGGATGCTGGTGACCTTGGATCCGGCCACACGGTGACGGCTTTGTATGAAATCATTCCTGTGGGATCGGACAGCAAGTTTTCGCCTGTCGATGATTTGAAATATCAGAAAACGCAACTGACTTCCGAGGCAAAGCGTTCACCGGAATTGATGACAATAAAGTTTCGCTACAAAGATCCCGATGGTGGTCCAAGCAAGCTTATTGTGCATGCATTGCGAGATAATGATATCCCCTTAAGCAGGACGTCTGACAATTTCCGGTGGTCGGCAGCTGTGGCCTCGTTCGGGATGCTGTTGCGCGACTCGGAGTTTGTGGGAGACTTTGATTATGAAGACGTTGTTGCCCTGGCGCAAGGGGCACGGGGTGAGGACGAAAAGCGATACCGGGCCGGGTTTATTGATATGGTGCGATCGTTCGGCCTTATGGCGAAAAAATAAGCACCAGGGGGGCAGATCGGAGTCTGCCCCCCTCTTTTTCGTATAGGGCACTGTTTTTGAGGAATTACAAAGGTTTTTTTACCTATTTTTGCAACTTATGGAAGAGACGGCGAAGCAGCAGTATACCGATAGCGAGAGGGCCCGCATCTTCGAAGATGAGTTCATGCCGCACATTAATTCAATGTACAATTTTGCTTACCGGCTTACTCTGGACGAAGATGATGCAAAGGACCTGCTTCAGGATACATACCTGAAAGCGTATCGGTTTATTGATTCATTTCAGCAAGGAACTAATGCCAAGGCATGGCTGTTTCGAATTCTGAAAAATAGCTTCATCAACGACTACCGGAAGCGCAGTAAGGAACCCTCCAAGGTAGATTATCAGGAGGTCGAGAACTATTACAATTCCGAAGACGTTGATCGTCAGATCACTCCCGATTTGCGTGTTGAAACATTGCAGGACATGATCGGGGATGAGATTTCGAACGCCTTGAATTCGCTTGACGTCGATTTCAGAACCGTCATCATTTTGTGTGACCTGGAAGGATTCAAGTATGATGAAATGGCCAAGATCCTCGACATTCCAATTGGTACGGTGCGCAGCAGGCTGCACCGCGCCCGGAACCTGCTTAAGGAAAAGCTTAGTGAGTACGCAAAGAAAATGGGTTATAAAAACGCCTGACCACCTATGAGTCATCCAGAACAAAGCCAGCAGATGAGCGTTGCAAAAGGCAATTGTTTAGAAATGCTTCGCCTCATCCTCGACGGAGAAGCTACGGAAGAGGAGAAAAAAAATTTCATCGACAAACACCTTGAGACCTGCATGCCGTGCTACAGGACTTATCATCTCGAAATGGCAATTCGGGATTTGCTGAAGTCGAAGTGCGGTAATCACGAAGCTCCCGCAGAGCTCATCGAGAACATCAAACGGATGATCGGCACAGTCCGCTGATGGCAGGAAAGGCGATCATTTTTTCAGCTCCTTCCGGTTCCGGCAAGACAACGATAGTAAAACACCTGCTGGCGAATAATCCGGATCTCGGATTTTCCATTTCAGCTTCAACACGCGATAAGCGTGGCAGGACCGAAGTGGATGGAAAAGACTACTACTTTCTTACCCCTGAGCAATTCAAGGAGAAAATCGACAACGGCGAGTTTGTAGAATGGGAGGAAGTCTATGCCGGCAACTTTTACGGAACGCTGAAATCGGAAATTGATCGCATCTGGAAGGAAGGCAAGAATGTCGTCTTCGATGTCGATGTCAAAGGCGGGCTGAACCTCAAGCGCTATTTTGGCGACCGCGCGCTGGCGGTGTTCGTAAGTGTCCCCTCGCTCGAGGTGCTCAAGGAACGGCTCAACGAACGCGGCACGGAAACGGAAGAAAGTCTCTCACGGCGCCTCTTCAAAGCAAAGTTTGAAACCACATTCAAGGACCAGTTCGACGTGGTCCTCCTTAACGAGAACCTCGAAACGTCGCTGGCCGAAGCGCAACGGTTGTACGACGAATTCAAAAAGAAAGACATCCCGGCCCAATAGCCATGGATCAGACTTCCCGGATAGGCTTGTTCTTTGGATCTTTCAATCCCATCCACATCGGACATCTCATTATCGCCAACATCATGGTTGAAACGACCGACCTCGACAAGGTGTGGTTCGTGGTGTCCCCGCAAAACCCTTTTAAGCCGGCCAAGGGATTGCTTCATGAATTTGATCGGTACGATATGGTCAAGGCTGCCGTTGCCGACAATTACAAACTCGACGTCACGGACATTGAATTCCACCTTCCCAAACCGAGTTACACCATCCATACTCTCCTCCATCTTTCAGAACGACACCCTTCGCGACAATTCAAGGTGATCATGGGGGGCGACAACCTTGAAAGTTTTACCAAGTGGAAAAGCCATGAACGGATCCTGGAGGACTATGGACTTTATGTCTATCCCCGGCCGGGCATGCAACTTTCTGCTCTCACTTCGCATCCCAATGTCAAAACTGTTGACGCGCCGTTGCTCAACATTTCCGCGACATTCATTCGGGAATGTATCCGAAAAGGATATTCGGTACGTTACCTGGTCCCCGATCCCGTTGAGGTGATGATCCGCGCCAAGCAGTTCTACCGGTAGCTCCGGTTGGAGCGTTCTTCGCATGCACTACCGCCTGATTCTATTGCTCCTGGCACTTGTTCCGCACGCGACACTTCATGCGTCAGGAATTCGCGGCCATATACGCGCAGAAGATGGACAAGCGCTCGGCTTCGCCACAATTTTTGTCAGGCAGACCGGCACCGGAGCGGTCAGTAATGAGGAGGGATTCTATGAAATCAAACTTCAACCCGGCACGTATGACGTCGTATATCAATACCTCGGATACGAGACGCAGATGCGAACGGTGGAAGTAACCAGCGACTACGCGACCATAGACATCACCATGAAACTGCAAATCACCGTCCTGAGACCAGTGACGGTGGAGGCAGGAAATGAGGATCCGGCCTATACGATTATGCGGAAGGCGATCGCGAAGGCCGGGTATCACCGCAATCAGCTTGACGCGTATTCCGCGACAGTCTACATCAAGGGTACAGGAAAACTATTGGACTATCCGTGGATTGCAAAACGAGCGCTCGAAAAGGAGGGCGTGGAAAAAGGCAGGGTTTATATCACGGAGTCCGTCAGCGAAATACGATACACGCGTCCAGGTAAGTTTGATGAGAAGGTGATCTCTGTCTATAGCGACGGTAAGGACAACAACACATCGCCCAATCCATTCATCTTCGGCAGCTTTTACGAACCGGAAATTGCTGAAACCATTTCACCTCTTTCTCCGAAAGCATTCGCGTACTATCGCTTCGAATACCTGGGCACGTTTCGCGACCGCGATTATGAAGTGAGCCGGATCCGCGTAACGCCGCGATCGCGGGGAGATAATGTTGTCGAAGGAACGATCTTTATCGTCGAAGATTTATGGAGCATTCACAGCCTTGATGTGACGACTACAAAACTGGGGATAAACATTAACGTTAATTCGGTGTATGCACCGATAGAAGATAAGGTGTGGCTCCCTGTATCGTTTCACTTTACCGTGAACGGCAAGGTGTTCGGCTTCGAATTTGAATACAACTACCTGACTTCGCTGAGCGACTATTCCATAACCCTCAACCCCGAAGTGTATGTTGAGCCAAAGGCGATGGAAGTTGTCGATGAGAAGATCGAGAAGGATCGGGCGGAGGCTATTACCCAGGAACTTGCTGAGACGGACGTGCGCCTTCGCGAAAGGCTGGAGTCCAAAAAAGAAATCACGCGGAAGGAACTGAGGACGCTCATGAAGGAGTACGAGAAAGAGGAGCAGCGTCGACAAGAGGAACCCGAGGTTGTCGCCGAGATTACCCACAAGATCGACAGCAACGCCTACAGGAAGGATTCCGCTTACTGGAATTCCATCCGTCCCATTCCACTCACCCAGGCCGAAATTTCCGGCTATCGGAAAATGAATAGCCTTGCCCGGGTGCAAGCTGCGGAGGCCATAGGCGACACGGTTCGGGCCTCCCGTCACCGCGGCTTTCAGCTTTGGGATATCGTCATTGGGGATCGCTACGAACTCGGCGAGCGGAGCAACCTAAAGCTTAATCCGGGCGGCGGCTTCAACACAGTAGAGGGCTTCTATGCCTGGTACAAATTGACTTTCGGCACCCGATTTCGCGATTCGACGAGGGGAAGTCTGAAAATTGCACCGACGTTCCGTTACGCGTTTTCTGCCCAACGTTTCAATGCCCGACTCGAAACAGAGCTCCAGGGGAAGAATTCAAGGTTTACGATCGAAGGCGGACGATACGTCAGCCAGTACAATGGAGATAACCCGATCTGGCCCATTGTCAACACCTTCACTACGCTTTTCCTGGAGAAAAATCTGATGAAGCTGTACGAGCGCGACTACGTTGATGTGCATTACCACAGAAAACTCAATCCATATCTCAGCATATATGGGGGTGCGTCTTTTATGCGACGACGCGAATTGTTCAATACCTCAGACTTTAAGTTCCTAACCAACGACAATGTCGAAGGGTATACACCCAATCGCCCGGTAAACAGCGAACTTCCTGATACCGGATTCCCCACACACAATGCCGTCATCACTACGATCGGATTGACGGCCAGACCCTGGATGAAGTATTACATCCGGAATGGCGTAAGGATGGAAATCCCAACTTCGTCGCCATCGTTTACCATCGAATACCAAAAAGGATTGAAGAGCTTGTTCGACAGTGATGTCGATTTCGATCGCCTTGAACTCAGCGCAAAACATATAATGAGGACAGGGGCGAGAGGTACACTTGCAGTCTCCCTGACAGGCGGATATTTTCCTAATGCCAGCAAGCTGTACTTCATGGACTACAAACACTTCCCGGGAAATCTTTCACCCTTTACCACGAGCGACCCCGTGGCAAGTTTTCGGTTGCTGGATTATTACCTCCATAGCACTGCAGACAAATACTTCGCAGGTAGCGCTCACTACCAATTCCGAAAATTCCTCGCGACGCAGTGGGTTATGGTACGGATGACGGGTGTTCGCGAAAATATCTTTGTCAACTACCTGGTGACTCCCTACTCGAACAACTATACCGAAGTTGGATACACGATCGACGGGCTGCTGCGGTTTTTCAGACTAGAGTTTGCAGCATCGTTCCAGGAAGGCCGTTACGTTGACCATGGGTTGAGAATAGGCGTGACCACCACGCTCATGATAGGAGTAAACGAAGACTAAAGACTGAAAGCCGGGCAGATTACCGGCACAGTGGAATGTCTGTGTGAACTTCTAATCCAAAGGGTTGGCCTGTGTGAATATGAATGAAGTTCCGTGCTACGAGCAGCAAGCCGGCGAGGATGAGCATCGCTGCGTTTACCTTAGCCAGGCTTATGTCAAGTTTTTTCAGTAGTGGGTTTGCGACCGCCGGCAGTCCGATCATCGCAAGTAAAGTCCCAGCGCCAAAAGCGAGCATGTAACCAAATCCGCTGACGGGGCCTGGAGCGGTTACGGTGTAGCCCAGTGCGATGTATGTCAATCCGCAGGGAAGGAACCCGTTCAGCGTTCCGAGAATGAAGGTCGAGAAACGCGTTCTCTTTTTCAGCGTTGCGCTGAAGCGTTGTTTGATGCGACCGGTAAATCGGGCGATCGCTGGCGTCGCCAGGGGAATCGCGAACCCGTTGCCGAAAAGTCCTATCAATACGAGGACTGTTCCGGTAACTACGGATAGTGCCTTTTGGAAAGGCGTCAGGTCAAAGAGTCCACCGATCGTGCCGGCAATGGCTCCCATGAGGCCGTAGGTCAGGATTCTACCCGCATTGTAAACCAGTCGCGTGGTCATAGCGCGTGGGGACATGCGGGTAACGGCCATCACCAGAGGGCTGCACATCCCCGCGCAATGGAGGCTACCGGCAAGTCCAACAATGAAGGCAGTCCACAGCATCGCTACAAGACGATTACCTTTTCTATGTAGTATTCGCGACCATCCATCACCCACTGCATCCGCGCTTTGTACAGACCTTTTGCGAGGCTTTGCAGTTCAAAGCGTTGAACCGGACCTGATGCAGGCGTAAGCTGGAATTCATGATCCAATGATGCATCGGATGGCCGGAACAACATGACAGTCCCTGAGCTGACCGAGCCAAACTCCGGATAGTGAACCTCGAGGTGATTTTCACGGATCAGAATTTCCGGTTGTATTTCCAGGTCAAGCGCGTTTTGTTTGCGATCGAGTTGTTCCTGGTATGCGAGTTCTTCCTTGTAGTAGTCGCGTGTTACCAGGTTTATGTCCTGGCGGATGCATACGGTGACCATCCCGGCGACAAAAGCGCCAAAGAGAACAAATGACAGAATGATTGCTTTACCCCAATTCATAACTATTGTCCCGCTTTTATGGGTCCGATAAACGTGGTCTTCAACGATTCAACTAACTCACCGTCGGCATAGACGTCGATGCGTACATGGCTCTTGGTATCCTTAACTTCTGACTCCGGAATCTGAACAATTACTACACTCTTGAGAATACCCTCGGCGGGTACGATCAATTCCTTCTCACCGGTTTGCTGAAGTACGGCCGAAGCCGGTGACTTAATCCGAAGCTCGAGAGACTTATCCTCAAAAGTCTTGTTCACAAATTCGACGTTGTAAAGGTTGGAAATTCCTGCTTCCGTACGTTGATACAGCGTTCCGGGTACCTTGAGGATCGTCGTCTCAATAACAGATCGCGTAAACACCAGGTACCCGATCACGCCGAGCAGTGCCAGGAGCACAAACGCATATGCGATAACGCGTCCTGAGATGATTTTCTTTATGCCTTTCTCGATGGAATCAATCGAGGCAAAGCGAATCAAGCCCTTGGGACGGCCAATCTTGACCATCACATCATCACACGCGTCAATGCATGCCGTGCAATTCACGCATTCCAGCTGCGTCCCGTTGCGGATGTCAATGCCTGTGGGGCACACATGCACACACAATTTGCAGTCGATGCAATCACCGCCTGTTCTTGCTTCGTTCTTGCGCAGTTTTGCCCGTGGTTCACCGCGTACCCAATCGTAGGCCACAACGATCGACTGTCGGGACAACAACACGCCCTGCAATCGACCATAGGGACATACTGCAATACAGGCTTGTTCGCGGAAGCGCGCAAATACTCCGTAAAAGATTCCAGTAAAGGCCACGAGTCCCAGAAATCCAGCCATGTGATCCAGTGGTGATGTCTGGACGATCGCCAGCGTCTCTTCTGATCCGATGATATACGCGAGTGCCGTATGTGCAATGATGACGGATATGAGGATGAAGATCGCGTGTTTTGTCACCTTCTTTGTGATCTTCGTTCCGTTCCAGGGCATCTTATCCAACCGCCGTTGTGCCTGTGCGTCGCCTTCAATCCAATATTCAATTTTTCTGAACACCATTTCCATGAAGAGCGTTTGCGGGCATGCCCAGCCACACCAAACGCGCCCGAACACAACTGTGAATAAAATGATGAATACAAAAAAGGCGATCAACGTCAGGGCGAGGAGGAAGAAATCCTGGGGCCAGAAAGGCTGGCCCATAATCACGAATTTTCGTTCGAGGAAGTTGAGCAGCAACAACGGCTGCCCGTTGATCCTGATAAAAGGACCGGCGAAGAAGATGATCAGCAGTATGACCGCGACGATGGCCCTTAGGGTGTGGTAGTATCCAGACGGTTTCTTTGGATAAATCCACACGCGTTTGCCCCGCTCGTCGACTGTAGCTATCGAATCCCTGAATTCGTCGTCATACCTGTAAATATCTTCTGCGCCTTTCTCCATCATCAGTTGTTTATCTGCGCCACCACGCTATCCTGCTTCACTGCTTGCAGCTCTTCCCTGTACAATTCCCCTTGCGGTTCCTTTCCTCCTGCTACATTCGATCCTCGTATCGACATGATGTAGAACGAGGCATCGCGAATCTCTTCCGGTTTCAAGATGGGAGCCCAGGAAATCATGCCTTTGTCCGGAACTCCATTCTTGATCGTAGCGAAGATGTTTTGCAGGCTTCCTCCATGAATCCAGTAGTCATCCGTAAGGTTCGGTCCAATGCCGCCTCCGCCGTCGTTACGGTGGCAGGAAGCGCAGTTGCTTGTAAAGATCGCTTGTCCTCTGCTAATAATCTCAGCATCCGGCGTATAAACGAGGCTGGCCTCATCAATTTCCACAACTTCCCGCGTTGCCCGCATTGCCTGAACGCGCTCGACTTCGGCAAGATATTCCGCCTCAGAGAGGGGCAGGAGGCCCATTACGTGGTATACGATGAGGTAAACAGCACCCCATATAATCGTACCATAAAAGAGCCATTTCCACCACGGCGGCAGGTGGTTGTCGAGCTCCCGAATTCCATCATAGCTGTGATCCAGAAGGATTGCCTCCTCTTTTTCGATGGGAGTAGCACGGGTAAGCTTTTGCGATATGCGTTGCCAGATTGAGGGTTCCTTTACGTACTCGACACCCAGGCGTTCGGCGCGTTCACGTGCAGCTTGTTCAGTCAGCAGATTGACGACGCGAAACACGTAGACCGCTGTTGCAATCACTGCCAAGAGCGTGATAAGAACCATGCCCGCCACCACGTACACGAGGAACTCTGTTTCGCTGATCGACTGCCCCTGCGCCAGCGCGCTGGTGGATGAAAGAAGTGCGGCCATCAGAAAGGCACGCTTGCCGAAAGCCGGTAGGTTAAGGATGCTGCGTTTCATCTTGATTGAAAGTTTTGTTGTCTGTTCCTTCATCAACGGGTAGTCCTTTCATGTAATGGATGAAGGACTTGTCAACAGTGATGACATACCATATCAGAATGATGAAGAACAGAAAGAATATCATGAACGAGATGACAGGCCATATGGCCACGTTGTCAATGCTTTGAAGAATGTTCTTAGTCATGGCCCTGGTGTTTTATTCTCTGGATGCTTCCTTACTTGCCTGGATATCTTTACCTAGCCGTTGCAGGTAAGCGATGAGCGCGACGATCTCAGCGTCGGGACTGATCTCAATGTTGTCCGCACGAAGGTTCGCTACGATCTTATTCGCCTGCGCTTCGAGATCCTGTAGGGCAACGGATTCATAGCCTTCCTCGTAAGGAACACCAATCTTTCGTAGTGCGCGAATCTTGGCTGCAGTCTCGGACTTGTCGATTGACTGCTCAAACAACCAGGGATACGCTGGCATGATGGAGTTAGCCGAAACAGCATCCGGCTGATACATGTGGTTGAAATGCCATGAGTCGGAATACTTGCCGCCGACGCGTTGCAAATCCGGCCCCGTACGTTTCGAACCCCAGAGGAAGGGGTGGTCATAGACGTATTCGCCCGCCTTCGAGTATTCGCCGTGGAGAGGATCGTAACGTTCCACCTCCGAGCGGAATGGCCTTACCATCTGCGTATGGCAGCCCACACAACCTTCACGTATGTATATGTCGCGCCCGTGCAGTTCGAGCGGAGTATAAGGCTTGACGCTGGTGATTGTCGGTACGTTCGACTTTACAAGGAACGTGGGCACCATTTCGATAATACCACCGATGAGTATAGCGATCAGGGCAAGAACGGTAAACAGGATAGGCTTGCTTTCCAGTACGTGGTGCCAGCCGCCGGTACTCCGTGTGCCGCGTACGAAAGGTGCAGCTTCTGCACTTTCTTCCTTCATAAAGGAACCCTGCTTTGCCGTCCGGATGAGATTGTAAGTCATGATGATGGCGCCAGTCAGATACAGCGCACCGCCGGCGGCGCGAAGCATGTGCATCGGCAGAATCTGAACAGTGGTTTCGAGGAAGTTTTTGTATACGAGAAAGCCTTCTTCGTTAAATTCCTGCCACATCAGGCTTTGAGTAATGCCTGATATGTACATCGGGACAGCATAGAAGATGATACCCAGCGTTCCGAGCCAGAAGTGCGTGTTAGCAAGACTTGTTGAGTAGAGTTTTGTTTGCCACAGCCGGGGGACGAGCCAGTATAACATACCGAAGGTGAGGAACCCGTTCCAGCCCAATCCTCCAACGTGAACGTGGGCGACAATCCAATCGGTGAAGTGTGCTATGGCATTTACATTCTTGAGTGACAACAGCGGTCCCTCGAGCGTAGCCATACCATACGCCGTGACGGCTACGACCATGAACTTAAGCACGGGATCTTCTCGAACACGGTCCCATGCACCACGAAGCGTGAGGAGTCCGTTCAGCATACCACCCCATGATGGCGCAATGAGCATAATGGAAAAGACCGTTCCGAGCGATTGCGCCCAGTCGGGCAGGGCCGTGTAAAGCAGGTGGTGCGGACCGGCCCATATATAAATGAAGATGAGCGACCAGAAGTGGATAATGGAGAGTCGGTACGAATAGACCGGACGGTTGGCTGCCTTGGGCAGATAATAGTACATCAGCCCCAGGAAGGGTGTGGTAAGAAAGAAGGCCACGGCATTGTGACCGTACCACCATTGCACTAGCGCATCCTGTACCCCTGCGTACCAGGAATAACTTTTGAATGCACTTACGGGAATGCCAAATGAGTTGACGATGTGTAGCACAGCCACCGTGACGAACGTGGCGATGTAAAACCAGATCGCGACGTACATGTGCTTTTCGCGTCGCACGAGGATGGTTCCGATCATGTTCCATCCGAAGACGACCCACACGACCGCAATGGCGATGTCGATGGGCCACTCAAGTTCAGCGTACTCCTTGGAGGTTGTTATCCCCAGCGGCAATGTGATGGCCGCGGCAACGATGATAAGTTGCCATCCCCAAAAGTTTATCCAACTCAGCGTGTCGCTGTACATTCTCGTCTTCAGCAGGCGCTGAAGCGAATAGTAGATTCCGGCGAACATTGCGTTGCCGACGAACGCGAAGATTACCGCGTTGGTGTGCAGCGGTCTGATCCGCCCGAAGGTGGTGTACTGCGTGTCGAAGTTGAATACGGGATAAAAAAGTTGAATGGCGGCAGTCAGCCCTACCAGCATGCCCACCAGTCCGAATACTACGGTCGCGATAATAAACGCCCTGACGATCCGGTTGTCGTAATTGAATTGCTGTAGTTCCATA
>Ga0079224_100000406_pt1 | contig 41326 bp, 31 predicted proteins | sample Stecom2015_FD_80414 | JGI IMG/M metagenome (GOLD analysis project Ga0079224, IMG submission 80414) | Agricultural soil microbial communities from Utah to study Nitrogen management - Steer compost 2015 | ecosystem: Environmental > Terrestrial > Soil > Agricultural land | place: USA: Utah... | reverse complement strand
GCCGACGAGATGCACGGCGCGGGCGGCGAGCTGCGCGTCGAGGAGCGGCGCGTGTCGTGGGAGATCCTCGACGCGTGGCGCGACGCCGCCGAGGAATGCGGGATCCCGAAGATCGCCGAATTCAACCGCGGCGACAACTTCGGCAACGCGTACTTCCAGATGACGCAGCGCCGCGGCGTGCGCTGGAGCGCGACGAAGGCCTTCCTGCGGCCGGTGCTCGATCGGCCGAACCTGCACGTGCTGACCCACACCCACGTCGAGCGCATCGAGCTCGAGCGCCGCGACGGGAGGCTCCGGGCGACGGGCGTGACCGCGTTGACGAACGATCCCGCGCGTGCGAACGAGCGCAGGCGCTTCGGCCGCGTATTGCCCGGCGGACGCATCGCGCCCGTGCGCGGCGAGCGGCGCAGGATCGGCGCGCGCCGGGAGGTGATTCTCGCGGCCGGCGCGATCGGCTCGCCGCAGATCCTGCAGCTTTCCGGGATCGGTCCGGGCAGGCTGCTCCATGCGCACGGCATCGACGTCGTGCACGACCTGCCGGGCGTCGGCGAGAACCTGCACGACCACCTGCAGATCCGGATGATCTACAAGGTGCACGGCACCAGGACGCTGAATCGGCGCGCGCGCTCGCCGCTCGGCAAGGCCGCGATGGCGCTCGAGTACCTGCTGTTCAGGACCGGGCCGTTGACGATGCCGCCGTCGCAGCTCGGCGCCTTCGCGAAGAGCGACCCCGACCGTCCGACGCCGAATCTCGAATGGCACGTGCAGCCGCTGTCGCTCGACAAGTTCGGCGACCCCCTGCATCCGTTCGACGCGATCACGCCGTCGGTCTGCAACCTGCAGCCGACGAGCCGCGGGCACGTGCGGATCAAGAGCCCGGACCCGGGAGCGCCTCCGGCGATCACGCTGAACTACCTGTCGACGGACGACGACCGGCAAGTCGCCGTCGTCGGCATGCGTTTCACGCGGCGCATCATGGCCGCGCGGCCGCTCGCACGGTTTCGCCCGGAGGAGTGGAGGCCGGGGGCGGCGGTCGAGCGCGACGGGGATCTGATCCGCGCTGCCGGCGATCTCGGCACGACGATTTTCCATCCGGTGGGCACGTGCAAGATGGGCCGAGATCCGCTCGCCGTCGTCGATGACACGCTCGCCGTCCGCGGGGTCGAGGGGCTCAGAGTCGTCGATGCGTCGATCATGCCGCGCATCACCTCCGGCAACACGAACGCGCCGACGGTGATGATCGCGGAGAAGGGGGCGGAGATGATCCTCGAGGCCGCGCGGCGGTCGACGCGCCGGAGCCATGCGGCCTGAGGCGCCGTCGCCGCCCCGCGCCGTCACGCTCCGCGCATGAAGCACCGGCTCGTCATCGCCGCCGCGCTCGCGGCTCTCTCGTCGGGATGCGCGACGTATCAGCCGATCGAGGCGACGCCCGAGGGCATCGTCGCCACCGTCGCACCGGGCGACAGCGTGCGCGTCATCACCCGCGACGGGAACGAGATGGATCTCCTCGTGATCACGATCGACGACGCCGTGATACGCGGGCGGCTGGACGGAGGCGGAGAGGAGGTGCGGCTGTCGTTCGACGCGATCGACGTGATCGAGCTTCACCGTTTCAGCATGCGCCGCACCCTGCTCGGCGTCGTGCTGCCGGTCGTGGCAGGGGCGATCATCGCCTGCAACAACGGCGACTGCCGTACGAGGAGCGTCCTCGACGCCGATCTGTGAGGCGGCGCCGCTGAAGGCGCCGCGGCGCCCTTACGCCGTCATCGGACGTCGGCGGCTGCCCCGGCAGCGGCTTCGGCCGGCAGCGTGCCGTCGGGCGCGCGGTCGCGGGCGGGCCGGCGGAAGAAGTGCGCGATGCGCTCCCCGAGCACCAGCATGCTCGGCGTCAGGATCAGCGTCAGCAGGGTCGCGAACGCTAGCCCGCCGGCGATCGCGGTCGAGAGCTGGGTCCACCACTGCGTCGACGGGCTGCCGATCTCGATGTTGCGGGCCACCAGGTCGACGTTGACGCCGAGCACCATCGGCATCAGGCCGAGGACCGTCGTGATCGTCGTCAGCATGACGGGACGAAAGCGCTGCGCGCAGGTCTCGAGCACGGCGTCGATCGCGTCCTTGCCCCGCTCGCGGAGCATGTTGTACGTGTCGATCAGGATGATGTTGTTGTTGACGACGATGCCGGCGAGCGCGATCACGCCGACGCCGCTCATGACGATTCCGAACGGCCGGTTCGTGACGAGCAGGCCGAGCAGCACGCCGATCGTCGAGAACACGATCGCCGTCAGGACCAGGAACGCCTGATAGAAGCTGTTGAACTGCGTGACGAGGATCAGCGCCATCAGGAACACCGATGCGATGAACGCCTTCTGCAGGAAGGCGGCGGCCTCTTCCTGATCCTCGGTCTCACCCTTGAACCTGACGTCGATCTCTGGGTCGAGACCCGCGCTCGGCAGCCACGCTGCGATTTCCCGCACCTTCGTGTCCGCAAGCACGCCTTCGGCGACGTCCGCGCTGATCGTCATCACGCGCCGTCCGTCGACCCGCTGCAAAGTGCCGACGCGCGGTGCCGCGGTGCGCGTCATGAAGGTCGACACCGGCACCGTTCCGGCCGCCGACGAGATCCGCAGCTCGTCGAGCTGGCCGAGCGTGCGGTCCGCCGGAGGGAAGCGCACGCGAATGTCGACCTCGTCGTCCGCGTCGTGGGGGCGGTAGTCGCCGATCTTGATGCCGTTCGTCACGAGCTGGATCGCGTTGCCGACCGTCGTGATGTCCGCGCCGAAGCGCGCGGCTTGATCGCGACCGACGCGCAGCCGCCATTCGATGCCGGGGATCGGCCGACTGTCCGTGATGTCGATCAGCCCATCGATGCGATCGAGGCCTTCGCGGATCCGCGCAACGGCGTCCGGCAAGAGCTCCGGCCGCCGCGACGAGAGCTCGATCTGGATCGGCTTGCCGGACGACAGGCCGGAGTCCTGCGCCTCGGGCTCGACGATGATCCCGGCGAGGTCCGCCGTCCGCTCGCGAACCTCCGCGAGAATCTGGGCCGACGGGCGGCGCAGCGTCCAGTCGACATAGCGGAACTGGATGCGGCCGATCAGGTCCTCGTCCTCCTCCCCGCCGAAGCGCAGGCTCGTGCGGCTGTAGACCGACTCGAATTCCGGCATGTCGAGGATCCGCTCCTCGACCTGTCGCACGAGCACGTCGCGCTCCTCGATCGAGTAGTCCCCCCGCGCGCGGATGTTGAGCGCGGCCTGCGTCGGTTCGACCTCGGGGAAGAACTCGACGCCGCGGCCGAACTGCGCGTAGGCGCCGATCGCGCCCGCGAGCAGCAGGATGCTGGCGAGCAGCAGCTTGCCCGGGTGGCGGACGACGCGCTGGAGCGTCGAGAGGTAGAAGCGTCCCGCGGCGCCAAGGCTGTCGTACGGGTTCTGCACGAGCAGCAGATCCGCCTCGTTGACGCCCGGCGGAATCGGCCGGTCGTCCTTGCGGCCGAGCACGGCGCCTACGGTCGGCACGAACACGAGCGCCATGAGCAGCGAGCCGGTCAGCGTCACGAGCAGCGTGATCGGCAGATACTTCATGAACTCGCCGGCGATTCCGGGCCAGAACAGGAGCGGCAGGAACACGACGAGCGTCGTCGCCGTCGACGACGTCACCGGCCAAGACATGCGCTGCGCGGCCCGCAGGTACGCCTCCGTCCGTCCGTAACCCTGGCGTATGAACCGGTCCGCGAGCTCGACGACGATGACCGCGCCGTCGACGAGCAGGCCGACCGCCATGATCAGCGAGAACAGCACGACGATGTTCATGCTGTAGCCCATCAGCCAGATCACGAGGATCCCGCCGAGGAACGCGCCTGGGATCGCGAGCCCGACGAGGGCCGCGGAGCGGATGCTGAGCGCGCCGAGAATGATGACCATCACGAGCAGCACGGCCGTCAGCACGTTGTTCAGGAGGTCGCTCAGCATCGTGCGCACGTCCTCGGACGTGTCCTGCGTGAACGTCACCTCGACGGTCTCGGGCCAGAACGCCTGCTGCTGGGCCACGGTGCGCTTTACCGTGTCGACGACCTCGACGATGTTCGCGCCGATCCGCTTCGAGATCTCGAGCGACACGCTGCGCTCGCCGTTGAGCCGCGCGAAGCTCTCGGGGTCCTTGAACGTGCGTCGGACCGTCGCGACGTCCTTGAACGTGACCGCGCGCAGGCCGTCCGTCTTGATCGGCAGGTTCAGCAGATCGTCGAGCTCCTCGAAGACGCCCGGCACCTTCACGGCGAAGCGCCCGGCGCCGGTGTCGAGCGCGCCGGCTGCGACGAGACGGTTATTGCGCGAGACGAAGTTGAAGATGTCCTCGTAGCTCAGGTTGTAGCTCTCGAGGCGCACCGGATCGACAATGACTTCGAGCAGCTCCTCGCGGTCGCCGACGATCTCCGCGTCGAGCACGCCGGGCAGCGACTCGAGCGTGTCGCGTAGGTCGCGCGCGAGCGAGATCAGCGTGCGCTCGGGGACGTTGCCGTGCAGGTTCACGACCAGCACGGGGAACAGGGCGATGTTGACTTCCTGCACGAACGGCTCGTCCGTATCGTCGGGCAGCTCCGCCTTCGCGGTATCGACCTTCTCGCGCACGTCGAGCAGCGCCTGATCGGCGTCGAAGCCGGCGTCGAACTCGAGGATCAGCACCGCGCTGCCCTCGGTCGCGGTCGCGCGCAGCTCCCGGAGGCCCTCGAGGTTGCGCAGCTCCGTCTCCATCGGCCGGATCAGCAGCCGCTCGGCGTCCTCCGGCGAGATGCCCTCGTGCGTGAGGTTCACGTACACGATGGGGATCGCGACGTCCGGCTCGGACTCCTTCGGAATCGCGATATACGCGTACAGCCCCGAGATCAGCAGGATCACGAGGACGAGCACGACCGGACGCGGCCGTCTGACGCAGGCCTCGATCAGCGTGTACATGCTACGTCGTCCATCGCGTTAGTCGTTCCGCGTTGGGTGTCAGACACCATTTTCCCGAGCGGTCCCCGACGAGGAGCCGTCTCGCGAAAAAAAAAGGTGTCAGACACCGTTGTTCGGTTGACCGGAGCCTGACACCTTCTTACGCCTCGGGCACCGGCTCGACGCGCTCGCCGACCGCGACGAAGCCCTGGCCGACCGTGATCACGACGGCCTCCTTCGGCAGTCCCGTCACCCAGACGCCGTCGCTCGCAGAGCGCACGATATCCACCTCGTAAAACCGCACGATGCCCTGCTCGTCGACGGTCTTGACTCCAATGCTGCCCGTGTCGTCGAGCGTGAGCAGCGCCGGCGACAGGAAATGCGCCTCCGCCTCGCCGGCCGGCAGGCGCAGCTCCGCGGTCATGCCGGCCGGCAGCGCGTAGTCGGGGTTCGGCACCGCCACTTCGATGCGAAACGTGCGCGTATTCGGATCGGCCACGGGCGATACGAAGCGGACGGTGCCCTCGAGGGTCGTGCCGTCGACGAGCCGGACGCGCCCCAGCGCGCCGATCTTGATCGCGCGGACGTCGCGCTCGCTCACGTCGCCGACGGCGATCAGCGGATCGTTGTCGGCGATCTGCGCAATGGTATCGCCGATGCCGACATAGTCGCCGAGCTCGACGCTGCGCTCCTCGAGCATGCCGTCGAAGGGCGCCGTGATCGACGTGCGCGCGAGATCGAGGCGTGCCGCCGCGAGCTGTGCTTCGGCCGCCGCGAGCTCGGTCTTCGCCTCGGCGATCTGCAGCTGCGCGATCAGCTGCTGCCCCTCGAGCCGCATCGCGGCCTCGTATTGGGCGCGGCGATACTCGATCAGCGTCTCGGCGTGCTCGATCACGGCCTCGCGGTCGCGCACGTCGAGGCGAGCGATGCGCTCGCCTTCGGCAACTCTCGCCCCCCGCTCGGCGCCGAGCTCGACGACGCGTCCTTCGGTTTCCGCCTTGATCACGACGGCGCGGCTCGGCTCGGTCCTGCCGTTGACGACCACGTCGCGCACGATCGGCTCGGCCACCGACTTGCGCACCGTCACGCGCAGCCCTGCGGGCCGCGTCTTCGCCGGCTCGGCTGCCGGTGCCGGCCCGGAAGCGGCCGTGCTCGCGGCCGCGGCCTGCTCGCGCGGACCCGCGCCGGAGCCCAAGAGCCCGGTCAGCATCCACACGGCGACGGCCGAGGCGAGGCCGGTGGCCATCATCGATGATTTCGAGAGCATCGGACGCTTCATCGTCGACCTTGGTGTTGTTCGCGACTCAGTGGCACAGCGACGCCGGCATCAGCAGGTTGCGTGCCAGGCGCCGAGGTGCGCGTAAGGCCTTGAATCGAAGCGGGATCGCCAGGATTGCCCGCGCCGGCCTGCCCGGAGTCAGTGGTTGCTTACGCCACTAAGTGGTGCGTCCGGCCACGTTCTGCGGCGGCTGATGCAGCGACGAAATTCCCTTGAAGATCACGCGCTTCCACGATCGTTCACCGCTTGCAAATGACCGCCCCGTCGAACGGCGCTTGCCGCCGCCGGATGTGGGCCGAGGAACCCGCAAGCTTACTCCTGGCCCGGCGCCGTGTCGATTACGGCGCCCGCCTCTTGCCGGCCAACCGCGCCGGGCGTCAGCGCCAGCGGCCGAGCGGCCGATCCTCGACGACGACCGGGTTCGACAGCGTGCCGAGCCCTTCGATCGAGATCTCGATCGGTCCCGGCGTGTATTGCAGGTTGGCATGATGGATCGATTTGCGGCGCGCGCCGGGGTTGAATGCGGTGCCCAGGGAGATCACGTCGCCCGGCTCGAGGGTCAGGAACTGGCTGATGAAGCTGACGACCTGTGCGACCTTGTAGTTGTAGTAGCGCGTGCTGTCCTCCGCGATCGTTTCGCCGCCGGCCTTGCAGATCACCGCGAGATCGTCCGGATCGCGGATTTCGTCGCGCGTGACGAGCCACGGGCCCATCGCGCCGAACGTGTCGCTGCCCTTGTAGCGTCCGGCATACGAGAGGTGCTGCTCGACGCGTTCCGTTCTCTCGGGGTCTTCCTTGCTCGCGTAGACCGCGTAGTAATGGAAGCGGTCCTCGGCGCGCATGCCGTTGCTGGTGATGTCGTCGAATATCGTGTAGCCGAACACGGCGTCGAGCGCGTCCGAGAAGTCGACGTCGCGCGTGCGGGTGCCGATGATCACCGCGAGCTCGGGCTCCGGATGCACGCTGCCGTAGTAGGGCCGGATCCGAATGGGCTCGAGATGCCCGACCAGGCAGGACGAAGGCTTCAGGAAGAACGCGGGGTGATCGGGCGCGCTGATCTTGCGCTCGTTGCTCGCAGAGTTGTTCATCGCGACGGCGCAGATCTTGCCCGGGCGCGGCACCGGCGGACGCCACGTCACCGTGTCGGCCGCGAGCGGCCGGGCGAGGTGCGGCTCGGCCCGCACGCGCTCGAGCGCGGCGGCGAGCGCCGCGACCCGGGCTGCGGGCAGCGCGATCACGTCGAGCATGTCGCGCGGCGGTTCGACGGCGGGATCGCTGGCGGCGATGCGGGCGAGCTCCGTCACGTCGATCAGCTGGTCTGCGTTGAGCTGTGCAGCAACCAGGTCGGTATCTTGATAGCGAATGCTTGCGAGCTTCATTCGTGCCGCCTTTGGTCATTCATGGACCGTGACGTCGGTGGTGGTCGGGCGTGACGTCCGCGGTGGTCGGGCGTTGCATGATATGGGCGTCTTGGGGACCGCCGTGAATACGTCCATGTAGGCTGCGATCGCGCCATCCATGGCGCTCACGCTCCCCAAGACGCCCATATCATGCAACGCCCTCCTTTGGCGACGCGGTGCGTGGCGACGCGGTGCGCTCGTGTCGCTCGTGTCGCGGTGCGTTTATGTCGCCGTTGGTCATGACTGCAGCGCGTTCAGACGAGGCAGGTTAGCCGCTCGTCGGCATCGTGAACTCGGGGCCCTTCGCGTCCGTCTCGGGCCAGCGCTGCATCACGGATTTGTAGCGCGTGTAGAACCGTACGCCTTCCTCGCCGTAGACGTGATGGTCGCCGAAGAGGCTGCGCTTCCAGCCGCCGAACGAATGGAACGCGGCCGGAACGGGGATCGGCACGTTGATCCCGATCATGCCCGCGCGCACGCGCCGCGCGAAGTCGCGCGCGATTCGACCGTCGGACGTGTAGCACGATGCGCCGTTGCCGAGCTCGTGCCGGTCGATGAGCTCGACCGCGGACGCGAAGTCCGGTACGCGCACGACCGACAGCACGGGGCCGAAAATCTCCTCGCGCCAGATCCGCATGGCCGGTGTGACGTGGTCGAACAGCGACGGGCCGAGGAAGAAGCCTTGCTCGCGGCCGGGCACGACGAGCCCGCGGCCCTCGAGGACGAGGGTTGCGCCTTCGCGGATGCCCGCATCGATGTATTCGAGCACTCTGCGGCGATGGGCCTCCGAGACGAGCGGCCCCATGTCGACCGGCTCCGTCGAGGCGCCGTCGCCGATCCGCAGCCGGGCGATTCGCTCGCACAGCTTCTCGACGAGCGCCTCGCCGACGTGGCCCACGGCCACCGCGACCGACACCGCCATGCAACGCTCGCCGGCCGAGCCGTACGCCGCGCCGACGAGCGCGTCCGCCGCGCGGTCGAGGTCCGCGTCGGGCATCACGACGAGATGGTTCTTCGCGCCGCCGAGTGCCTGCACGCGCTTGCCGTGCCGGGCGCCGCGGGCGTAGACCTCCGCGGCGACGGGCGTCGAGCCGACGAAGCTGACCGCTTCGACGGCCGGGTGGGCGAGCAGCGCTTCGACGGCCTCGCGGTCGCCATGCACGACGTTCAGCACGCCGGCGGGCAATCCCGCTTCCTCGAGCAGCTCGGCCAGCCGGCCGGCGGCGCTCGGCACGCGCTCGCTCGGCTTCAGCACGAAGGTGTTCCCGCACGCGATCGCGATCGGGAACATCCACAGCGGCACCATTGCCGGGAAATTGAACGGCGTGATACCGGCGCAGACGCCGAGCGGCTGGCGAAGCGAGAAGTTGTCGATGCCGCCGCCGACGTTGTCGGCGTGCCGGCCCTGCAGGAGCTGCGGCGCGCCGCACGCGAGCTCGACGACCTCGATGCCGCGGTCGATCTCGCCTCGCGCGTCGGCGAGCGTCTTGCCGTGCTCGGACGTGATGATTTCGGCGAGCGTCTCGCGATGCTGCTCGAGGAGCGCTTTGAAGCGGAACAGCACGCGAGCGCGCCGCGGTGCGGGCGTCTCGCTCCACGCCGGGAACGCCGCTGCGGCCGCGCGCACGGCCTTGTCGACGATAGAGGCGTCCGCGAGCGGCACCTCGGCGATCGCCTCGCCGCGCGCGGGGTTGAACACGGTGCCGCACCTTGCGCCCGCCGTCTCGCGGGCGCCGGCGACGACATGGGCAACGGTCGGCAGCCCGGCCGGTCGTGTCGTGGCAGACATGGGGAGACTCTACCGCCCCGGGGCCGCTGGAAGAAGCCGCCCCCGAAAAAGGTGTCTGACACCATTTCCCCCATTTCCCGGAATAAAGGTGTCTGACACCGATTTTCGGCAAAAAGGTGTCTGACACCATTTTTTCCTGGCACCGACTTCCGCGAGAACGGTGTCAGGCACCTTTTTTCGGGGAAGCTCAGGCCGAGACGGCTTCGGCGGGTTTCTTGCGGCGCCGCTCGTGCTCGCGCAAGAGCTTCTTCCGCAGCCGGATGCTCTTCGGTGTGATCTCGACGAGCTCGTCGTCGTCGATGAACTCGAGCGCCTGCTCGAGCGAGAAGCGGATCGGCGGCGTGAGCAGGATGTTCTCGTCGGAGCCCGCCGCGCGGATGTTCGTGAGCTGCTTGCCCTTCGTCGGGTTGACCGGCAAATCGTTGCCGCGGCTGTGGATGCCGACGATCATGCCCTCGTAGACCTCGTCGCCGTGGCCGATGAAGAGGGCGCCGCGCTCCTGCAGATTGAAGAGCGCATAGGCCGCCGCACGGCCGTTGATCATCGACACGAGCACGCCGTTGTTGCGCTGGCCGATCTCGCCCGGCACGCGCGGCGCGTAGCGCTCGAACACGTGATGGAGGAGGCCGGTGCCGGCCGTCACGGTGAGGTACTCGGTCCTGAAGCCGATCAGGCCGCGGGCGGGTATGCGGTACTCGAGCCGCATCCGGCCGCGGCCGTCCGGCATCATGTTCAGGAGCTCGCCGCGGCGCTCCGCGAGCCGGCTCATGACGGCACCCTGGTGCTCCTCGGCGAAGTCGACGGTGACGAGCTCCCACGGCTCGTGGACCTCGCCGTCGATCCGGCGCTCGATGACGGCGGGCCGCGACACGGCGAGCTCGTAGCCTTCGCGGCGCATCGTCTCGATCAGCACCGCGAGGTGCAGCTCGCCGCGGCCCGAGACGCGGAACTTGTCCGCGTCCGCGGTCTCCTCGACGCGCAGCGCGACGTTGTGTTTCGCCTCCTGCTCGAGGCGCGCGCGGATCTGCCGGCTCGTGAGGTACTTGCCTTCACGGCCCGCGAACGGCGACTTGTTGACCTCGAACGTCATCGTGATCGTCGGCTCGTCGATCTCGAGCTGCGGCAGGCCTTCCGGATGCCCGCGCGCGCAGACGGTGTCCGATATCCCGAGATCCTCGATGCCGCTGAACACGACGATGTCGCCCGCGGCGGCCGACTCGACCGGCTTTCGCTCGAGGCCGTGGAAGCCGTAGAGCTCGCCGAGCTGCGCGTTCTCGACGCGGCCGTCGCGCCGCACGAGCGTGATCGGCATGTTCGGCCTCGCGACGCCGCGCGCGATGCGTCCGATGCCGAGCACGCCGACGTACGAGTTGTAATCGAGGCTCGAGACCTGCAGCTGCAGCGGCCCGTCGATCGAGACGGAAGGCGGCGGCACGTGCTTCACGATCGCATCGAGCAGAGGCGACATGTCGCCCCCGCGCACGTCGGGCTCGAGCCCGGCATAGCCCTTCAGCGCGGAGGCGTACACGACCGGGAAGTCGAGCTGCGCGTCGCTCGCGCCGAGGCGGTCGAAGAGCTCGAAGGTCTGGTCGAGCACCCAGCCGGGACGCGCGCCGTCGCGGTCGATCTTGTTGATCACGACGAGCGGCGTGAAGCCTCGCTTGAAGGCCTTCTGCGTGACGAAGCGCGTCTGCGGCATCGGCCCGTCGACCGCGTCGACGAGCAGCAGCACGCCGTCGACCATCGACAGCACCCGCTCGACCTCGCCGCCGAAATCGGCGTGGCCGGGCGTGTCGACGATGTTGATGCGCCACTCGCCCCAGCGGATCGCGGTGTTCTTCGCGAGGATGGTGATGCCGCGCTCGCGCTCGAGGTCGTTCGAGTCCATGACGCGCTCGGGCAGCGCGACGCGCTGGTCGATCGTGCCGGACTGCTGCAGCAGCTTGTCGACGAGCGTCGTCTTGCCGTGATCGACGTGGGCGATGATTGCGATGTTGCGAAGGTGAGCGGTCGGGTCCATCGGGCGGCTCATGGTGAAGGTCGCGCATTATAAGGCGCGGCGCAGAGATAGAGTGTCCGGGAACGCTTTGGTTCGGTGCGACGATAACGTCCCGCGCGACGCAGTCCCGGGCGTCTTGCCAAGGTTGCCGTCCCGGACGCGCGCCTCTGAGCGCACGTCCTGGACTGCGTTATCGCGACGTTAGCGTCGGGACGTTTGTCGTCGGCGTCTTCGGAGGGGGGAGCAGGCACGCGCGTCCGCGTGGCAAGTGCGGGTCTCGCGTACCAATAATTGGAATGCCGCTATCGCCGGGCGCTGCCCGTCCGTACACTCGAGGGGTGGATGAGCGGCTGCCGGGAAAGCCTTGCCGGTGCGGCTCGCGGCGGAGGCCGGTCTTTCGGGGGCGGCCAACGGCATTTTCGGCGAAACAGGCCGCAAAAGAAAGTGTGACGTCCTGCGCGCTTTCAGCGGAATCCGAGGGAACGCGGGTGCCGCTCGGACGTGTTAGCCAAGGACGTGCTTGAATTCTCAGATGGCCCGACTGACCGTCATTCCCGGAGGCAGATCGACCGTAGAGCGATTCGAGGCGCTGATCGGGCGGCATTACCAGCTCCTCTACAGGACGGCCTATCGATTTACGCGGTCGGTGCACGACGCGGAGGATCTCGTCCAGGAGGTGTGCACGCGAGCCTACGCGAGGCTCGACGAGCTGGAGCAGCTCGACCAGCCGCACAGCTGGCTCCTGTGCGTGATGCGCAGGATCTTCATCGATCAGCTGCGCCGTTTCGATCGATCGCACGTCGATTCGATGGAGATGCACGACGCGGCGGGTTTCGCCGCCGACGGGCCGGGGCCTGCCGAGCAGACCGAGACCGCGCTGTGGACCCGTAAGCTCGACCGCGCCTGGCGGCGGCTCGACGAAGACCAGCGCTCGCTCCTCGCGCTGCACGACATCGAGGGTTACACGCTGGCCGAGCTGATGGAGATCACGGGACTGAAGGAAGGCACGCTCAAATCGCGGCTCCACCGCGCGCGGGCGCGGCTCGGCAAGCTGCTTCGCCAGGAAGAGCGCACCCCGCGGTCGGTGACGACCGGTGCGGGAGGACGATGATGAAGTGTGAAGACGTGCAATCGCTGCTGATCGACGGATGCGGCCCGGGAGGCGCGGAGGCGCGGCGCGCGGCGATGGAGCACCTCGCCGGGTGCGAGCCGTGTCGGGATGCGCAGCTCGCGGCCGGCATGCTGCGGGCGGAGCGGGCGCGCCCGGTGCCGCCCCCGCGGCCCGGCGCGCTCGAGCGGGCGATCGCGGCGGCCACGCGCGGCGCCGCCGTCCCGGCCGCTCCCGCCCGGGTATCCGGGCGCGGCGGATTCTGGGCGGGGCTCGCCGTGGGCAGCGGCGCGATGGCGGCTGCCGCGGCCGTCGCCTGGGCGGTGTTCGTCGTCGGAACGCCGGCCGCTCCGCAAGCGACGACGCCTCAGGTGACGCTCGCGCTTCATCAGCCTCGCGACGTCAGCATCGCCGTCGACACGCCGTCGCCGCTGATGGACGCCGAGATCCGCGTCCTCCTGACCGGTGCGATCGAGCTCGACGGCTTCGAGAACCAGCGGGAGCTGCGCTGGCGGACCAACCTCGACGCGGGGGCGAACCAGCTCACGCTGCCGGTCGTCGCGACCGGGACGGGCGGAGGGCAGCTCGTCGTCGAGGTGCAGCACGGACAGAAGCGCCGGACGTTCGTCGTCGACGTGCGGGCATAGCCGGCTCCGTGATCCCAGATTCTGGAAAGTGACTTGGCGGCTCGAATGGTGCTCGCGAACAGGCAGGGCGAAATGCGGCCTCGGGGTCGCACGTCGAAGCGTGCCCGCGGCGTCGCCGGGAACCCTCCCGCGACCGGCGCCCGCCTGCGCCGCCGCCGGGCCCTGCGCATCATGACCCCGGGGCGGCTCGGCGCTCTCGTCGCGGCGCTCATGCTCGGGGCCGCCGCGCCGTCCGTTTTCGCGCAGTCGGAGGGGGCGGACCTGGACAATCTCGAGGTCACGATGCGGCTCCTTCCTCAGGGCGCGACCCGCCCGGATCCGGTGACGCGCGTCATCGAGCTTCCGGAGGCGTTGCGCTCGCGGCTCGCCGAGTCGCCGGATACGGCCGAGCCGCAGGAAGGAGAAGTTGCCGACATCGGCGGCGCCGACCGCCGCGGCCTGCCCGAGGAAGCTCTGCGGCGGCCCGACGACGGCGCACGCACCGACTTCGCCCGCAGCATGGTCGAGCGCGCCCGAGAGCTCGGCCGCGAGCAGGGGGCCGCGGCGAGCCGGGACTCGGCGGAGCCCGTGCCCTCCGCCGCAGGCCAGGATGCCGTCGCGGCCGCGCCGGCCGCAGCCGAAGCGGCGGCGCCCCGAGAGGAAGGTCCCGACGCGGCCGCGGCCTCGGACCCGGTCGCGGCCGGCGCCCGCGATGCGGCCGCAGCCGCCCGTGAGGCGGCGGAAGGCGTCCGCGACGAGGCGGCCCGGAGCGCCGCCCGTGATTCGGCCGAGGCCGCTCGCGACGACGCGCGGCGCGCCGTCGACGGGCGGCGTCAGGCCCGCGATGCGTCGGCCGAGGCCCGCGAGCGCGAGCGGGAGATCGCCGACCGGGCGCGCACTGCCCGCGAGGACGCGGCGCGCGAGCGCGCCGAGCGCGAAGAGTCTCGCCGAGGCCGCCCCGAAGGTCCCCCGGGCCGCCGCTGATCCTGCCCGACACGCTCGGAGTCCGCTCAGCTGCGCGGCACGCCGGAGCTTTGCGCAGCCGGTCAGGCTGCGTGAGCCCAACCTCGGCTCAGGCGACCTGCATCGGCGCACCGCCCGACCCCGACGTCCAACCACGCCGCCCGGCTCCGTAGCTGACGGAAGCAGTCCCTCCCGTCGCCTCTTCGCGACGTCAAGACAAAACGGCCGGTTCCTTGCATGGTTGGAACGTGCCCGGCCGACGCCGCGTCGGCCCGCGGGCGACGAATTTCCAGTCAGGACGATCGGATCACGCCCATGAACCTGAGCTTGCAGATCGCGCTCGCCGCCCTGGCGGCCGTCGCCGCATCCGCAGCGGGCCGCGCGGCCCCGAACGATCCCGACACCCACTTCGACGCGGGGAGCAAGGCCTTCTCGTCCGGCGATTACGCCGCCGCCGCCGCGGCGTTCGAGGCCGCGCGCGCGGCCGGCATGACGGGCCCCGCGGTCGAGTACAACGCGGGCGTCAGCTACTACAGGCTCGGGGACTATTCGCGCGCCGAGGATTCCTTCCGCGGCCTCGCGCGCACCTACCCCGAGATGAGCGCGCTCGCCGAGTACAACCTCGGCCTCGCGCTGCTGAAGCAGCAGCGCCTCGACGAGGCCCGCGCCGCGTTCGAGCGCGCACGCAACGGCGACGACCCGACCATCGCGGCGCTCGCGGCCGCGATGCTCGACCGCACGGAGGACGCCTCCGACCCGCTACCGACCTCGGAATGGATCAGACTGCTCGACTTCGCCGTAGGCTACGACGACAACGTCGCACTCCTCGAGGAGTCGAGCCTGCCCGCCGGCCTCACGACCGAGAGCCGGCTGCTCGAGGTCTTCGGCCTCGTGAGCGGCCGCGTCGGTCCGCGCGACGCGATCCGGCTCGACGCAAGCGCGTACGTCGTCCGCTACGCGGACGCGCCGGACTTCGACCAGGATGCGTTCCGGCTCGGATTCGCGTACCTGTGGCAGGCCGGCAGCTGGCAGATCGACGCGGGGTCGTATTACGACTACGGCGTGCTCGGCGGCAAGGGCTTCGAGCGGCGCATCGGCGCGACGCTTCGTGCGCAGTATCCGGTAGGAGAAACCGGGCTGATGTCCTTCCGCTACGTGCACGACGACGTCGGCGACGTGTCGTCGGACTTCGCGTTCGTCGACGGCACGCGCGATCGCTTGAGCGTCGGCTTCGAGCAGCGCGGGCAGCACGGCAAGCTCGCGCTCGGCTACGTGCGCGAGCTCAACGACCGCGCCGGTGCGGGGGTCTCGCCGAACCGGCACGAGATCTTCGCGGGCTACGAGCACGCATTGAACGCGGACTGGTCCGTCGAGATCGAAGGGCTGCTGCGCATGAGCCGGTACGACCGGCTGGCCGAGCCGCGGGCCGAGGACCTGTCGCAGCTCAGGCTGAGCGCCACGCGGGATTTCGTGTCGGGCTGGCGGCTTCTCGGCGAGTACCGGATCGCGGACAACTCCTCGAACGCGGACCTTTTCTCGTACGACCGCAATCGGCTCGTCCTCAGCCTGAACCGGCTCTTCTGAGCCGCGGCGGCGGCCGGCGTGGGGCGGCGGCCGCCGTTGCGTCTATCATTGCGGGTCATCGCCACCCCCCCGGAGAAGAACGATGATACGCCTGCACTCCACGCTGGGATCCATCAACGGCTACAAGGTGCGGCTGCTGCTGTCGATCCTCGACGTTCCCTACGAGCTCGTGGACGTCGACATGTACGGCGGCGAGCACAAGCGCGAGCCGTTCCTGTCGCTGAATCCCTTCGGTCAGATGCCGGCGATGCAGGACAACGGCTTCACGATCGCCGACTCGCACGCCTGTCTCGTCTACATCGCGCGCAAGTACGATCCGCGCGGCACATGGCTGCCGATCGATGCCGAAGGCGCGGCGAAGGTCGCCGAGTGGCTGTCGAAGTCCGCGAACGAGATCCATCAGGGGCCGTGGCTGAAGCGCGCGAAGATCCGCCGGCCCGAGGCGATCAAGACGCCGGACGAGGAGATCGACGCGCGCTGCGACTACATCCTCGCGCTGATGGACAAGCACCTGGAGCGGCGCGACTGGCTCGCGCGCGAGCACCCGACGATCGCCGACATCTCCATCTTCGGGCCGGTATCGATGCTTGCGCCGTCGGGCTACGACACGGACCGCTGGCCCGCCGTCACCCGCTGGCTGAACAGGATTCGAGCGCTGCCGCGCGCGATCGACATCGACGGCCGCCCGTTCGCCTGACGGCGGTCAGAACGAGCGCTTCGTCTCGACGGTCAGCTGCCAGCCGTCGACCGCGTCCCGCTGATTGAGCGGGGTCGCGAGATCGATGTGCACGACCTGGCGGCTGCTCGAGCGCGGGGACGTGAGGCGCAGTCCCGCGCCGACGTTCGCGAGGGTGCCGACGGGCTCCGTCGCGCGCGGGTCCAGGCCCCACACGCGGCCGACGTCGAGAAACACCGCGTAGCCTACCCGGAACAGGCGCAGCGGATACCAGTCCGTGAAGAAGCGCTGCTCGAGCGTCAGCACGGCGCTGTGCTCGCCGCTCTGATAGCGCAGCGGATAGCCCCGCAGGCCGTTGTCGCCGCCGAGCAGCACCTGCAGCTCCGGGTCGAGCCGCCGCGACGCCGTCGCGTGGAGGCTCGCGAGGAACAGGTGATGCTCGAGGTTGCGGTGGTAGTAACGGGCGCCGAGGGTCAGGATCGCGTTCCGGACCTCGCCGCCTTCCCGCCGCGCGGACAGCGTCGAGTCGAGCAGGAACAGCTGACCTCGCCCCGGCTCCCAGCCCTTCGAGGCGGAGACGTCGAGCAGCGTCGCGCGCCGGTCCGAGCCGAACGATTCGGCCGCAAAGCCGAGCTTCGCCTTCACGTTGAGGCCGAGCGGCACGTCCTCCGTGCGGCCGATGTCGTTCAGCTCCGTCATCACGCGAAAGTCGTCCTCGATCAGCTGAAAGCCGACCCACGGATAGACGAGCTTGCGATCCGGCGGCAGCTGCAGCGGGTTCGGGACGTCGGGCGCGGGGGTGAACCGGTGCTCGTCATACGTGACGCCGCCGAGCCAGCGCAGCGCCCGGTCGCCGCGCAGCCCGCGGGACCAGCCCCCCTCGACGGACAACGTGCGGCGTTGATGGCTGAACTCGTCGATCGTTTCGCCGAGGTCGTAGATCGTCTGGATGCGCTCCTCGTCGAGCACGAGGCCCGCGGCGGACCAGCGCGTGTCGAGCGCGAAGAACGGCCGCCCCGCGGCAATCGACAGGCGGTCGCCGTCGCTCGTGTTGGCAAGCACGACGTCGAGGCGCGCCCGGCTGCCGCGCACGTTCGGGTCCGAATAGCCGAAGTAGACCTCGTCGCGATCGACGTCCGTCGAGTACGAGACCGTGAGGCCTTTGCCGGTGCCGAGCAGATTGCTCTCCTCGACGCCGAAGCCGAGCTCGTTCTCCCCGCCGTTGCGGCCGATCTCGAGCTCCGGAGACAGCGACCAGCCGTCGCGGACGACGACGAGGATGTCGACGGTGTTCGACTCCTCGTGATAGGCGGCCGGCTCGACGCTCGCCTCGACCAGAAAGTCGCGGCTGCGCAACAGGCGTGCCGACTCGGCGAGCAGCCGAGGCTCGAAGCGGTCGCCCGGCGCGAACAGCAGCACGTTCTCGACGACGTTCTCGCGGGTCGTCACGTGGACGCGGTTGGCCCACTGATAGAGGCGCTTGCTTTCCTCCGGGTTCGACGTGTCGAACACGTTCTGAACCACGATGTCGATGCGTCCGACGCGGGCGCCGCGGCGCGCAAGCTCCTCGAGCAGCAAATCCTCGCCGGCCTCCTGCGGCCCCGTAACCGACTCGAGCTGCGCCGCGGCGCGCGGCGCGCCGAGCACGAGGCAGGCGCCGAGCCAGAGCGCGAGCCCGAGCGGGCGATGCTGCGGAAGACGGACGAGGCGTGGCATCGCGGCGGCGTTGGCCCATCGAGGGTCCCCAACTGCCGACCATAGCACCTCGGCGTCTCGTGCGCGCTATGCTGCGGATCGTTCTGGTCGGGGGCAGCGCGAGATGTCGCTTTTTGCCAACACGAGCTGCGCGAGCGCGGCCGGCCGGCCGTCCGGGTCGGTGACGAGCCCTTCCCGATAGTAGCGGACCTCGACGCCGGTGCCGCCGGCGTCGAGCGCGAGCCGGAGCAGCTCGTTGGGCCGCATCCGGAATGCGGGGTTCGACGGGCCGACGACGGGCTCGGGCCAGTCGAGATGCTCCTCGACGATCAGGACGCCGCCCGGCACGAGACGGCGCAGCAGCGCCGGCAGGATGCCCCGATGCACGTAGCGGACGACGAGGATCAGCGCGTACGGGCCTTCAGGCAGCGCACGATCCGGGTCCTGCTCGAGGTCCGCTTCGATGAAGCGCGCGTTCAGGTGGCGCTCGGCGGCGGCCCGCGCGGCGCGCGCGAGGGCCGTCGGCGAGATGTCGACCCCGTCGACGGCGCGGCCGAGCGACGCGAGATAGAGCGCGTTGCGGCCGGCGCCGCACGCGACGTCGAGCGCCGGCCCGTCCGGCACGATGTCGAGCCACTCGACGAGGAGGGCGCTCGGGTGCGAGCGGTCCGCGTACGCGCCTTCCCGGTAGCGCCGCTCCCACTTCTCGCGCGAGGACTCGGAGTCGGCGCTCATCGGGTCGGTCCGCCGGCCGGATCGCTGCGGCTCGCGCGTCGAGCGTCGCGGGGATCAGCGGCGCGGTGCACGGGCACGTTGGCCTCCGCGGAACTTCAGCACGCCGTCGTCGAGCTGCGACCAGTGCCACGGCTCGAAGGCGAAGCCGAACGCGTTGTCCCGGCCGTACGGCATACGGAACCCGAACCGGGCGGCATTGTGCTCGAGCCAGAAGAACGCTTCGGAGTGCTCGAACTCCTCCGTCAACGGCCGGCAGCCGGGCGTCGCGATGTCGACCGCCTTGCCGGTATGGTGCTGGCTGTAGCCCGGCGCCGCGTTGACGCGGAGGATCTCGCCGATGTCGTCGCCGCGCGCGAGCTTCGCACGGATCAGCGCGATCTGCCGCTCGACGCTGCGGAAGCCGGACACGAGCAGCAGCTGCACGCCGTCTTCCGCCGCCGCGGTTTTCATCGCCCGCCAGTCCTGCGCCGTGCGCGGAGCGAGCCGCTCCATCCGCCCGATGATGTTCGGCTCGACCTCCTCGAGCCGCTCCGCGTCCGAGTACGCGGGCAGCGGCGGATCGATGCCGTAACTTGGCGGAATGCCGAGCTCGGCGAACCAGCTCGGTCTCTTTGTGGTCCTGCGTCCCATGCGAATGCGGCGCTCGGTCGTCGGTGCGCGGGGCTGCGCTGTCCGTCGATTGTAGCGCCGGCGGCGCGCGGGGAATGAGAGCTCGTCATCCGTCCCGAGGGAGGCTTCCGGGCGCGACTTGTATTACCGTAATGCGCGCATCGGCACGGAGGCCGATGCTCGGCGAGCAGGACGCGCCGCGGCGCGTTCGGACCCGACAAGCTGGCGGAGGATCGATGTGGCTCGGGGAACCCGGCGCCCGCGCAAGCGCACGAAAAAGACCGCGCGCTCGAGCACGTTTCTGCGGCGCGTTCTGGCGTCGCTCGCCGTGCTCATGCTCGCGTGGATCGTCGTCACGACGGCCGTCGTCGGGCTCCTGCGCTACGCCGACCCTCCGGTCACCGCGATGATGCTGCAGCAGGAGATGCCGCTTCGCGCGCAGAAGCACTCGTGGGTGCCGCGGCGCGCGATCTCGCTCGAAGCGGCGCATGCGGTGATCGCCTCCGAGGACCAGCGCTTTTTGATCCACAACGGTTTCGATGTCGAGCAGATCAAGCGCGCGGTCGAGGAGTATCGCGGCGGCAGCGGCCTGCGCGGGGCCTCGACGATCACGCAGCAGGTCGCGAAGAACCTGTTCTTGTGGCCGGGCCGCAGCTTCGTGCGCAAGGGGATCGAGGCGTACTTCACGCTGCTGATCGAGGCGCTGTGGCCGAAGGAACGGATACTCGAGGTGTACCTGAACGTCGCCGAGCTCGGCGAAGGGATCTTCGGCGTGGAAGCGGCGGCGCAGACCTTCTTCGGCACATCGGCGGCGGCGCTCGGCGCGGAGCAGGCGGCGCTGCTCGCGGCCGTGCTGCCGAATCCGAAGGCGCTGCGCGTCGACGCGCCGAGCGAGTACGTGCGCGGCAGGCGCGATTGGATTCTCGGCCAGATGCGCACGCTTCGCGCTTACGGCCACTACCGGGGGCTCGACTGGTGAGCCGCAGATCGAGAGCGGGCGCGGAGGCGCTGCGCGGCGGGAACGGTGCGCGCAGCCGAGTTGCGGACGGCGCGGTTGCGCCGCTCGCGCGCGGCTTCCCCCCGGTCTCGTCCCCCGACGCGCGCGTGCTCGTGCTCGGCAGTCTGCCGGGCGAGAAGTCGATCGAGATGCAGCAGTACTACGCGCAGGCGCGTAATGCGTTCTGGCCGATCATGGGCGAGCTGTGCGGCGCGTCGCCATCGCTCGTTTATCCGCGCCGTCTCGAGCGGCTGCGCGCGGCCGGCATCGCGCTCTGGGACGTGCTCGCGGCCGGAGAGCGGCGCGGCAGCCTCGACTCGGCCATCGTGCCGTCGAGCATGGTCGTCAACGATTTCGCCGCGTTCTTCGCCGCCCACCCGGCGATTCGCTTCGTGGCGTTCAACGGCTCGAAGGCGGCGGAGCTGTTTCGCCGGCGCGTGCTGCCGACGCTGCCCGGCGAGTACGCGCGCCTCGAAATGACGCGGCTGCCGTCGACGAGTCCCGCGAACGCGTCCTATTCGTTCGAGCGCAAGCTCGCGTCGTGGACGGCGGCGCTGCGCGGCAAGCTCGGCGTCGGATCAGTCTGACGCCGGATCCGGTTTGCCCGACGGCCAGTCGAGGTCGAACGGAAACGGGCGCGCGTCGCTGTTGAACGTCACGTAGCGGAACAGCTGATACGCATAGCGGGCGAGCGATTGCCCGAAGGCGCGCAGCCGCTCGTTTGGCTGGCCGTTGAACAGCACCCACAGGAACTGCAGGACGACGACGGCTGTCAGCACGAGCTCCGTGATCCCCCAGATGATGCCGAAAATGACGATGAATACGAGGCGCAGCCACGTGCCCTTGTTCGTCAGGTGCTCTTGGAGCGGGTGCCTGCGCCTCGGCTCGCTCGGGCCGTAGCCCGCGTCGTCGACGCGAGGGTCGTCCGAAGGGCGGGCGTCGTCCGGGCGAGCGGTGCCCTCCGCCGGGCGAGGCTCTTCCCGGCCCGCCGCGCCGCTCGGGCCGGCCGCGTCGGCGCCGGTCGGCTTCGGCTCTTCCCACAGCGGCTCGGCTCGATCCGCGCGCGGCGCGTCCGGCTCGGACCCGGCCGGCGTGTCGCCGTCCGGCCTCGAATCCGGGGCGGGCTGATTCGGCGGAGGCGTCGGCTGATTCATCGGCAGCTCTCCGACAAAGTTCCTGACCTCGCGGCCGAGCATAAACCCGCGGTCATCGATCTGCCAGCCGGGTGCCGCCGCGAAAAGCGGCGTCAGGCACCGATCTCTCGAAAAAGGTGTCTGACACCATTTTTTTCGACAGAAGGTGTCAGACACCCTTCTTGGGAAAATGGTGTCTGACACCTTTTTCGCCGGAAATGGTGTCTGACACCTTTTTCCGGGCCACCTTATTCCGGGCCAGGTCAGGGGCGGCGGGGATCTCGAGCTCGACGCCGAGGCCGGGGCGATTGTCGAACAGCGCGAGGCGGGCGTCGTGCTGCTCGGCGACGGCCTTGACGAGCGCGAGCCCGAGCCCGTTGCCGGGCAGAGAGCGCGAGCGATCGAGCCGCGTGAAGCGTTCGAGCACGCGCTCGCGCTCGTGCGCGGGGATACCGGGGCCGGTGTCGGCCACCCGCAGCACGTACGCCGCACACGCCGTCGCCGCCTCGACGGCGACGTCGATGCGGCCGCCGTCCGGCGTGTACTTGACCGCGTTGTCGAGCAGGTTCGTCAGCGCCTGCGCGAGCAGCTCGCGATCGCCGACGACGAGGGCCTCCGTCCGCGCCGTGCACGCGAGATCGATGTGCCGCTCGTCGGCCGCAGCCTGATAGAGATCGCAGACGTCGCGCGCAATCACGGCAAGGTCCACGGTCCCGAAAGCGCTGCGATAAGCGCCCGACTCGATCCGCGCGATCCGGAGCAGCGCGTTGAAGGTGGCGAGCAAGGCGTCCGCCTGCGCCACGCACTCCGCGAGCCCCTCGGGGCTCGGAGCCGGCTCGGCCGCGAGCGTCTCGAGGCGCGCGCGGAGCCGGGTCAGCGGCCCGCGCAGGTCGTGCGCGACGCTGTCGCCGACATGGCGCAGCCCGGCCATCAGCTTCTCGATCTGGTCGAGCATCGCGTTCACGTTCTCGGCGAGCTCGTCGTGCTCGTCGCCGCCGCCCGTGACGGGCACGCGCTCGTTCAGGTTGCCGGCGATGATCTGCCGCGTCGTGCGATTGATCTCCGCGACGCGCCGCTGAGCGCTGAAGCCGATCAGGATTCCGCCGAGCAGCGACAGCCCCATCGTGAGCCCGAGGCCCCACACCGACGCACGCCGAAAAACGGCGTTGATCTGGTCGAGCTCGCGGACGTCGCGCCCGACGAGCAGCCTGAACCCGGGCCCGACCCCGAGCACGAGCGCGCGCACGGGCGTGTAGTCCCCGGCGCCGTCGCTGCGCAGGAAGTTGACCCACTCGCCGCGGCGATCGAATTCGCGCGGCCAATACGGGATGTTGCCCGCGATCGGCCGCAGTGCGGCGTCGACGAGCAGATACGCGGACCGCCCTTCCTGATCGCGCCTGACGCGCTCGTTGATGACCGTCGCGAGACCGGCGAGCCCGCGCCGCTCGGCCTGCTCCGCGAGACCGCGAATCTCGGCCTCGATGATCTCGTCGGTTTGCCGTTCGAGGTATCCGAGCGTCGACCAGTAGATGAACGTGAAGAGTGCGAGGACGGATGCGCCGAAAAGCGCCATGTAGACGAGCGTGGTCTGAAAGACGGTCGTGCGAAAGAGCGCGGGCAGCCGCATGCGTTCCGGCTCAAGGCGCCGCGTCGAGGCGGTAGCCGGCACCGCGCACCGTGTGCAGCAGCGGCGTCGCGAAGCCGCGGTCGATCTTCGCGCGCAGCCGGCTGATGTGCACGTCGATTACGTTGGTCTGCGGATCGAAGTGGTAGTCCCAGACGCCCTCGAGCAGCATCGTCCGGGTCACGACCTGGCCCGCATGCCGCATCAGGAACTCGAGAAGCTGGAACTCGCGCGGCTGCAGGTCGATGCGGCGTCCGCCGCGGTGGACCTCGCGGCGCAGCAGATCCATGCGCAGGTCGGCGACCTCGAGTACGGTCGCGGGCGCGGCGCCCGCCGAGGCCGAGCGGCGGATCAGCGCCTCGAGCCGAGCGTGCAGCTCGCTGAACGCGAACGGCTTGACGAGGTAGTCGTCGCCGCCGGCCTTCAGGCCTTCGACGCGGTCGTCGACCTCGCCGAGCGCGCTCAGCACGAGCGCGGGGGTGCGGTTGTTCGACGCGCGCAGCGTCCGGATGACGCCGAGCCCGTCGACGGCCGGCAGCATGCGATCGACGATCAGCGCGTCGTAGCTCTCCGTCGCCGCGAGGAAGAGGCCGTCCCGGCCGTTGTCGGCGTGGTCGACGTTCCAGCCGGCCTCGAGCAGGCCTTTGCGGATGAATGCGGCGACGTCCTTGTCGTCCTCGATGATCAGTATGCGCACTTGCGGCGAACCTTCACGCCGCGGAGCATCAGGTCGTCGCCTTCAGGGCCTTGGCGTCGTCGCGGCTGATCTCGTAGATCCGACGGATCGGGTAGCTGAAGCCGTCGATCTCGACCGAGTCGAACTTCGCGTGAATCCGGCTGCCGAACGACGTCACGCCGATGCTCACCGCGAACTTGAGCTCCGGGCTCGGCCGGAAGAGCTCGACGAGATAGGGCCGAAACGGAGTGGCCCAGATGATCAGCCTGTCGTCGTCGACGACGCTCCAGCTATGGAGGCGCCCGAACGCCGGAATGCTCTCGACCGGCACCAGGCTTCCGAGCCGCGCTTCCGCCCGCGCCGGGGCCGTCCCGGCCTCGATCTCGGCGGCCGGCCCGTCCGTCTCCGGTGCGGCGTGCCCGCCCGCGGCCACGACGGCCAGCAGCGCGGCCAGCGCTCTCAGCGGCGACTTACCGTTCGTCCAAGTCCTCATGGCGGACCTCCTCCGCGAGTCGAATCGACTCTGCAGCGCGCGAAATGTTCCCCCAAGGCTAGTGGTCGCGAGCTGAACGGCGGATTAACGATCGGTAATGCCGGGCATGGCCGACCAAAAAGGTGTCCGCCCAAAAAAGGTGTCTGACACCAATTTCGCCGAAAAAGGTGTCTGACACCATTTTTCGCGAGCGGTCGCCGTTCGGCGCATTACGAATCGGTAGGGAAACCGTGAGGCGAACGTAAGGCGGGCGGCCGTACGTTGCACCGCAGCGAGCCCGATCGGCTCGAGCGATTTCCCGGAGGTTGACCGATGAGTGAGTCGAACAGGAGAAAGCGTATGCGGATGTTGCCGCTCGCGGCCGCGCTTGCCGCCGCGCTCGGCGGCGCCGCCGTCCTCGAGGTCGGTGCGCCGCCGTTTCAGGCCGCGCTCGCGCAGGAGCCCGCCGGCCAGAGCTTCAGGGAGCCGTCGTTCGCGGACGTCGTCGAGCGCGCGAGCCCCGCCGTCGTGAACATCTCGGTCACGAAAATGATCGGGCCGGTGCCGACGACCGGGTTTCGCGAGGCGCGGCCCCGCGAGATGCCCGGCAGCCCGCTCGATGAGTTCTTCGGGCGCTTTTTCGAGATGCCGGGCGTGCCCGGCGTCCCGCGGCGCAGCGAAGGGGCGGGCTCGGGCTTCATCGTCGATCCCGACGGCTACGTCGTGACGAATCACCATGTCGTGAGCGACGCGGAGGAGATCGTCGTGACCTTGGCGGACGGTCGCCGGCTCGACGCGCGCATCGTCGGCGACGACCCGCAGATGGATCTCGCGCTGCTCAAGGTCGATGCCGGCGAGCCTTTGCCGTACGTCGAGTTCGGCGACTCGGACGCCGTGCGGGTCGGCGAGTGGGTGCTTGCGATCGGCAATCCGTTCGGGCTCGGCGGATCCGCGACGGCCGGCATCGTCTCCGCGCGGGGGCGCGACATCCGCTCCGGCCCCTACGACGATTACCTGCAGATCGACGCGCCGATCAACCGCGGCAACTCCGGCGGCCCGGTCTTCAACGCCCGAGGCGAGGTGATCGGCGTCAGCACTGCGATCGTCTCGCCGAACGGCGGCAGCGTCGGCATCGGCTTCGCGATCCCGTCGAATCATGTCGCCGCCGTCGTCGAGCAGCTCAAGGAGACGGGCAGCGTCGAGCGCGGCTGGCTCGGCGTCGCGCTGCAGGATCTCGATGCGTCGCTCGCGGCGTCGCTCGGCCTTCGCTCCGCGGACGGCGCGCTCGTCGCCGAGGTGATCCCGGGGAGCCCGGCGGAGACGGCAGGCTTCGAGGCCGGCGACGTCGTCACGCGCTTCGACGGCGAGGACATCGACTCGGTGCGCGATCTGACGTTCACCGTCGCCGGGCACCGGCCGGGCGAGTCCGTAACCGTGGAGGTTATCCGCGACGGCCGGACGCACGAGCTCGAGATCGAGCTCGGCGATCGCGCCCGGGCCGCGGCGGCGACGTCGCCCGGCTCGCGGGCGCCGGCGCGCCCGGGCGCGCGGCCGGAGCAGACGGCGCTCGGCCTCCGGCTCGCGCCGTTGACCGACCGCGATCGCGCGCGTCTCGGCCTGCCGCCGGACGCCAGCGGTGCGCTGATCGTCGACGTGCGTCCCGGCAGCACCGCGGCGCGCGAAGGGCTGCGCAGCGGCGACGTGATCGTGTCGGTGAACCGACAGCCCGTCGGCTCGGTCGAGGACGTGACGGCCGCGCTCGACGCTGCACGGCGCGGCGGCGACCGGGCGCTGCTGCTCGTCCGCCGCGGCACGGGGCAGCGATTCGTCGCGCTCGATTTCTCCTGACCCGCGCGCCGAGAAAGCCGAGGGGCCGGACACCCTCGAAAAGGGTGCCCGACCCCCGCCTTGTACGCCGCTTCCCGGGCGGTCGATAATGCCCCCCGCCCGGGGGGTGTCATGGCGATCAGGCTGCTGAAGGATCCGTTGCTGCATTTTCTCGTGCTCGGTGCGGCGCTGTTCGCCGTCTCGGCGTGGCGCGGCGGCGAAGAGGAGGCGCCCGATCGAATCGTGATCGACGAGCTCGTCGTCGAGCGGGTGGCGGATGCGGCGCGGCGCCTGTACGGCCGCGAGCCTACCCGGGACGAGCTCGCGGAGCTGCTCGAGCCGACGATCCGCGACGAGGTCTACTACCGCGAGGCGCTCGCGCTCGGCCTGGATGTCGACGACGACGAGGTCCGCAGGCGGCTCATCGAGAAGATGCAGTACCTCACGCAGGATCTTGCCGACCCGGAGCCGCCGTCCGAGGACGAGCTGCGCGAGTTCTTCGCGCAGGATCCCGAGCGCTTCGCGCTGCCCGCCGCCGTGACGTTCGAGCAGGTGTTCTTCAGCCCGCAGATGCGCGGCGAGGCGCTCGAGCGGGACGTCGAGGACGCGCGGCGCGCCCTCGAGGCGGGCGCCGATCCGCTCGAGGCGGGCGACCGCACGCCGCTGCCGCCGCGCTTCGACGCAGCCGGGCGCGATCGCATCGCCGTGCTGTTCGGCGATGCGATGGCCGACGCGCTCTTTGCCATCGAGCCCGGCGAATGGGTTGGCCCGTACCGCTCCGACTTCGGCCTGCACCTCGTGCGCGTGCTCGAGCAGCGGCCGCTCACGCCCCGCTCGTTCGAGGAGGCGCGCAGCGACGTGCACGCGCTTTACGCGGCCGAACGGCGCGCCGCCCGCAACGAGGCCGAGTACGCGCGCATACGCGGGCGCTACGACGTCGTGATCGAGTGGCCCGACGGAGCGGGACGTTGAGCGGTGCGGCGCGGCTCCTGATTCTCGTCACGGTCTCGCTGCTCGCGCTGCCGGCGCTCGCGCACCGGCTGAGCCCCGCGTACCTCGGCCTCACCGAGACGTCGCCCGGCGTCTACGACGTCGAGTGGAAGGTATCGATACCGGGCGGGCTCGCGGACGTGCTGGAGCCCGCGATTCCCGAAGGCTGCCGCGTCGACGGCAACGTCCGCACGTACCTCGTGTCCGACGCGAGGCTGCAGCACGGCGTGATCGCGTGCGACGGCGGGATCGCCGGGCGCGAGGTCTCGATCGACGGCCTGCGCGCGACGGACACGGACGTGCTGCTGCGGATCGCGTTTGCGGACGGCTCGTCGTTCACGCATCGCCTCGTGCCGTGGGCGCCGGCCGTGACGGTCCCCGAGCGGGCCGGCGCAGGCGCCGTGATCTCGACGTATCTCGTCCTCGGCGTCGAGCACATCCTGCTCGGCATCGACCATCTGCTGTTCGTGCTCGCGCTGCTGCTCATCGTCCGCGGCATCGGCCGGCTCGTCGCGACGATCACCGCGTTCACGGTCGCGCACAGCATCACGCTCGGCGCGGCGACGCTCGGGCTCGCGAACGTGCCTTCGGCGCCCGTCGAGGCGACGATCGCGCTCAGCATCCTGTTCCTCGCGACGGAGCTCGCGCGGAGCAGGGCCGCGCCGGCGGGCGCCCCCGAGGATCTGACGAGCCGCTTCCCGTGGCTCGTCGCGTTCTCCTTCGGCCTGCTGCACGGCTTCGGATTCGCCGGCGCCCTCGCCGAGGTCGGCCTCCCGCAGCATGCGGTGCCGCTCGCGCTGCTCTTCTTCAACGTCGGCGTGGAGATCGGCCAGCTCGTCTTCGTCGCCGTCGTGCTGGCGCTCGCGTGGCTCTGGCGGCGCGCGGACCTGCCGGTGCCCGGCGCGTGGCCGCGCGCGGCCGCGTACGCCGTCGGCACGATCTCGGCGTTCTGGGCGATAGAGCGCACGGCCGCCGTTTTCTGATTCGACGCGGTCCGGAACCGGGGGGGCGATGGACACGTTCACGGCACTGATCGGCAGCATCAACGGAATCGTCTGGCACGACTACGCGCTGTTGACCGTCCTCGGCGTCGGCATCCTGTTCACGCTGTGGAGCGGCTTCGGTCAATACCGCGCGCTGACGCACGGCGTCTCGATCGTGCGGGGCAAGTTCGACGACAAGGCCGACCCGGGCGCGATCAATCATTTCCAGGCGCTCTCCACCGCGCTGTCGGCGACCGTGGGTCTCGGCAACATCGCGGGCGTCGCGATCGCGATCGCGCTCGGCGGCCCCGGCGCGCTCTTCTGGATGTGGGTGGTCGGCGCAGTCGGCATGGCGCTGAAGATGACCGAGGTCACGCAGGCCATGCTGTTCCGCGATACGTCGGACCCGCAGAACCCGCACGGCGGCCCGATGTACGTCGTGCGGCGGGGCCTGGCGGCGATCAGCCCGCGGCTCGCGCCCGTCGGGGTCGTCGTCGGCGGGATCTTCTGCGTCACGCTGCTGGTCTCGGCCGTGACCGGCGGGAACATGTTCCAGGCGTGGAACGTCGCGGACATCTCGTTCACCTACTTCGGCGTGCCGCACTGGATCACCGGGCTCGTGCTGACGCTCGCAGTCGGCGCCGTCATCGTCGGCGGCATCCGGCGGATCGGCGAGGTCGCGAGCCGGGTCGTGCCGTTCATGTGCGGCGCGTATATGCTCGCCGCGCTCTACGTGATCCTAGCGAACCTCGGCGACGTGCCCCGCATGCTCGCGCTGATCTTCACCGAGGCGTTCTCGCCGTCGGAAGGCGTCGGCGCGTTCATCGGCGGCACGGCCGGGTACGGGTTCCTCAAGGGCATGCAGCGCGCCTTCTTCTCGAGCGAGGCGGGGCAGGGCTCGGCGCCGATCGCGCATGCGGCGGCGAAGACCGACGAGCCCGTGCGCGAGGGCATCGTCGCCGGCCTCGAGCCGTTCATCGACACGCTCGTCGTCTGCACGATGACCGGCCTCGTGATCCTGCTGAGCGGCGCGTGGAACCGGGACCCGGCGCTGGTCTACGACACGGCGCCCGTCATTGCGCCGGTCATGGCCAACGGCGCTCCCGTGCTCGACTCGCGCGGGCGCCAGGAGTGGCAGATCTCGCCGGTGCGCGTGCGCGTCGCCGACGCGGTCGAGGCCGAGGCGCAGATGCGCGAAGGCAACGTGCTGTTCGTCGTCGTCGAGGCCGGCCTCAACGGCGAGACCGGCATGACGCGGCACCGAGCGTACGGCACGCTCGCGGGCAGCGACGCGGTCGGCTGGACGGCGATATTCGATCCGTTCGCGCTGCCGCCGGGCGAGACGCCGACGATCGCCGTGGAGGGCGTCTACTTCGATCTGAAGGGCGCGACCCTGACCGCGAAGGCGTTCGATCGCGTGCTGCCGGGGCTCGGCATCTGGGTCGTGCCGCTGACGGTCTGGCTCTTCGCGTTCTCGACGATCATCTCGTGGAGCTATTACGGCGAGCAGGGCGTCGTCTATCTGCTCGGCCAGCGCGCCGTGATGCCGTATCGAGTGGTGTATTGCCTGCTGATCATCCTGTCGGTGCAGCTCGTCCGCACTCAGGATCAGCTCGATCTGTTCTCGACGTTCGGCACGGGCGTGATGCTGTGGGCGAACGTGCCGATCATGCTGGTCTTCGGCGTCACGGCGATGCGTGCGTATCATGACTACTTCCGGCGCTACCGCAGCGGCCTGATGGACCCCGCGCACGCCGCGCCGCGGCTCGGCGACGTCGTGACGGGGCGGGACGTGCGCTGAGGCGCCGCGGTGTGTCCGTAACGTCCATGACATTTATATCGTGCCGGGGATCTGCTAACGTGACCCGGCCGAGACATCGTCCTTGCTCAGATGGCCGAAGTATTGAATTCACAAACGAACGAGCAGCACGAGAAGATTCGAGATCAGGCGGCGAAGATCCTGGCGAGCGGCGCGCTCGGCCGCTCGCGCTCGTACGCGCGGCTCCTCGAGTTCCTCGTCGAGTGCACGCTCGAGGGCCGCACGCCGAAAGAGCACGAGATCGCGACCACCGTGTTCAATCGCGGGCCGGATTTCGACCCCGGCCAGGATTCGATGGTGCGCGTCTACGCGCACCACCTGAGGCAGAAGCTCGACAATTACTACGCGACCGGAGGGCGCGGCGAGGCCGTCCGGATCGTCGTGCCGAAGGGCGAATACCGCGTCGCCCTGGCGCCGATCGAGTCCGAGGAGGCGTCCGAGGAGTCGCCGGCGATCGCGCCCGCTGCCCGGCGCTCGGTGCCGTGGGCGGCGGCCGCGATCGCCGCGGCCGCGGCGGCGCTCGGCACCGCCCTCGGCTGGTGGCTCGCGCAGGACCGCAGCCCGCCGCGCCCGGTCGAGGCCGTCGCGGCGTCGGAGATCTGGTCGCCGATCCTCGACGACGACACGCCGACCCTGATCGTCGTCGGCGACTACTACATCTTCGGCGAGCTCGACGAGATCGGAAACGTCGACAGGCTGATCCGTAACTTCTCGATCAACTCGAGCAAGGATCTCGACGAATATCTGATGTTCGACCCGAATCCGGGCCGCTACATCGACCTCGATCTCACGTACCTGCCGCGCAGCACGGCGTTCGCGCTGCGGGACCTGCTGCGGGTCCTGTATACGTCCGACAAGCCCGTCGGCATCGCGTCGATGTCGGATCTCGTCGCGGCGGATCTGCGCGAGAACCACATCATCTACGTCGGCTATATCAGCGCGCTCGACAAGCTGTACGACTTCATGTTCGACGGCTCCGGGCTGCGCGTCGGCGAGACCTTCGACGAGCTCATCGAGCGCGACAGCGGCAAGCTCTACGTGAGCGGCGGCGGGATGCCGTCCGCGTCGCGCAATTATCGCGATTACGGCCTGTTCGCGACGTTTCCGGGGCCGGGCGGCAATCAATTGATGGTCGTCGCCGGCACGCGCGACGCGGGGCTCATGCAGACGGCTTACGCGCTCGGCAGCCTGCGCCACGTCCGTGCGCTCGAGGAGGTCGCTCCTGAAACGCCTCCCGGCACGCCGGCCTCCTTCGAGGTTCTCTACGAGGTCTCGGGCCTCGACCGCACGAACCTCGACGCCGTCATCGTCTACTCCGCGGCACGGTAGCGAGCGGAGCGGGCCGCCGCGTCCTCCGCCGGCCGCCCGCGAGTGCCGCCGCCCGTCAGCCGCCGCGCGGCAGATGGATCTCGGCGAGCGTGCAGCGGACGCTGCCGCCCCCGAACGTCTCGATCGTGTCGATCGGCGCCGGCGCGAGGCTGCCGTGCCGCTCGAGCGCCCGGCGGTGCGCGGGCTCGAGGGAACCCAGGGCGCGCTGCGACAGCGCGATGACCGGGCCGTGCCGGCCGCGCAGCTCGAGCAGATTGCCGGCGAACGCCTCAAGCTGCGGATAGCCGATCTCGATGACCCGCTTGCCGGCTCGGCCAAGCGCGTCGAGCACCCGCCGGCGGGCGTCCGGATCGCGGATCGCCGCGGCGCAGACGAGCGCGAAGCGGCTGCCTACGGACATCATGACGTTCGTGTGATAGATCGCATGGCCGTCGCTGTCGACGGCATCGAAGATCACGGGCATGTAGCCGAGGCGCTCGCAGAAGACGCGCACCGCCTCGGGCGAGGTTCGCGCGGAGGCGCACGCGAACGCGATCCGTGCGGCCCGATCGAGCACGAGACTGCCGGTGCCCTCGAGAAAGAGGCCGCGGGACTCGAGCCCGGCGAGATCGATCGTCCTGCGCACCGCGTAGCCCGCATGCCGCAGCGCGTCGACGAGATCGTCGCGGCGCTCGAGCCGGCGATTCGGCGCGAGCATCGGATAGCGCACGAGTGTGCCGTCGGCGTGCGTGCTGAACCAGTTGTTCGGGAATACCTCGTCGGGGCAGACGGGCGCGCGCCTGCCGGGCAGCACGTGCACGTCGATCCCGCAGCGCTCGAGCGTGCCGGCAAGCGCGTCGAGCTCCGTCTGCGCCGCGGCGGCGACCGCGGCGTCGTCCGTTCCGCCTTGCGCGGCCTGAAAGCGGTTCGACGCCGCCGTTTCCGGATTCGCGCCGAAATGCGCCGGCCGGATCATCAGCACCGCGCGTGCGGTCTGGGGCTCCGGCGAGGCCCGGGCCGGGAGCTCCCCGGCCGCGGAGCGCCCGCTCGCGGCGGCGTCGGGCGGCGCGGACGCGGGGCCCGAGCCGGGCGACCGCGCGCTCATCGCCGCCGGTCCGCGGCCGGCCGCGCCGCGACGCCTGCGTCGAACGCCGCGCGCACTTCCCGCGCGAGGATGCGCAGGCCGCGCGCGACCGTCTCGTCGTCCTGTGCGTACGAGATCCGCACGCATTCGTCCTTGTGCGGCCACGGCTCGTCGAGCCCCGGGAAGAAGTAGTGCCCGGACAGCACGAGCACGCCCGCGGCCTTCAGGCGGCGATAGAGCTCGGCGCTCGGGATCGGCAGGCCGGGCAGCCACAGCCACAGAAAGAACGCGCCCTCCGGCTCGTGGACCCTGAACGGCAGCCCCGCGAGCTCGCGCTCGAGGAGATCCCGCGCGCGATGCGCCTTGTCGCGGTAGTACGGCATGATCACCTGCCTGCCGAGCGTCAGGATCTCGCCGCTTTCGACCCAGGGCTGCGCGAGGACCGGACCGACGCTGCCGACGGCGAGGTTCAGCACCGCCGTCATGTTCGTCAGCGCCGCGACGACGTCGGGATGCGCGACGACGATGCCGGTGCGCACGCCCGGCAGCCCGAGCTTCGACAGGCTGAGGCACAGGATCACGTTCTCGTTCCACAGCGGCTCCGCGCGGCCGAACACGATGCTCGGGAACGGCAGGCCGTACGCGCCGTCGACGATCAGCGGAACGTTCGCCGCGGCGCATAGCGACGCGAGCCGCGCGAGCTCGTCGTCCGTCAGCACGTTGCCGGTCGGATTCGCCGGGCGCGACACGCAGACCGCGCCGATGTCGGCGCCGATCGTCAGGCTCCCGAAATCCACCCGGTACTTGAACGCCGTGTCGGACAGCTCGTCGATCGCCGGGCGCTGCGACACGATCAGCCCGTCGTCGAGCCCGACGTCCGCGTAGCCGACGTACTCGGGCGTCATCGGCAGCAGCAGGCGGCGCAGGCGGCCGCCGCTCGTCCTGCCGGCGAAAAGGTTGAACAGCAGGAAAAAGCTCGCCTGGCTGCCGGCGGTCAGCGCGACGTGCTCGGCCGTCAGCGGCCAGCCGTACTCGCGCGCGAGGAGCCCCGCGAGCGCGCGCCGGAACGGAAGGTCGCCGGCCGGATGCGCGTAGTTCGAGATCATGCGCTCGAGCGCGGCGGCGTCGTCGCGGATCTCGGCGAGGCGGCGGCGCACGAGCGCCTTAACGGCCGGGATCTTGGCCGGATTACCGCCGCCGAGGAACGCGGCGTCGCCTTCGCCGCCCATCGCGCGGCCGAGGTCGTCCATGAGCTCGAGCGCGCCGGTGGGACGCGTGAAGCGTTGGCCGAAGGCGGAGAGCTCGAAGCGGATGCCGCTCATTTTCGGGATGTCCTGACTGCGAGAAGCGGATCGCGCCCGCGCCGTCATCACCGCGCAAGGCGCTTCGTGACGGTCATGGTAACGCGCGCCGCCGATCAGCGCCGTTCGCGCGCCGCGGCCGCGGCGTACGTCAGCGGCAGCGCGGTGGTATCGATCGGCTTGCGCAGGACGAACGACGAGTGCACGCCGATCACGCCGTCGATGCGCGTGATCTTGTTGAGCAGGAAATCCTGGTACTCCTCCATGTTCGGCACGATGATCTTGAGCTGATAGTCCGCTTCCTGCCCCGTGATCAGGTAGCACTCCTGCACCTCCGGATAGCGCCGCACGACGCTCTCGAACTGCTCGAACCGCTCCGGCGTGTGCCGGTCCATGCGGATGTGGAGCAGGACGGTGAGCTCGAGCCCGAGCGCGCGTGGCGACAGGCGCACGACCCGCTCGCGGATCACGCCGGCCTCCTCGAGCTGCTTGATCCGCCTCGAGCACGGTGACGGCGAGAGGCCGATCCGGTCGGCGATCTCCTGGTTCGTGAGGGCGCCGTTCCGCTGGAGCAGGTCGAGGATCTTCAGGTCGTACGCGTCGAGCTTCAGCGCCGGTTTATGGGACATCGAAATTGCGTCTGGAGTCGATGATGCGGAAGATTATTGCGATCTTGGGCCCGTGCCGGCAAGCTGCAGCTTCTGATCACCCAGATCGTGGCAGCGCCATTTCGTGATGGGTGTCAGACACCTTTTCCCGAGAAAAGGTGTCTGACACCGTTTTCCGGAAAAAGGTGTCTGACACCTTTTTCGGGAGGCGGACGGGTCGGAGATTGCGCAAATGCTGCGGTGATTAGCAGTTGGTTGCTCCATTTGCGTGTATGGAGGGCAAAAAAGCACGCGAGACGCGCGGCGAGAGGCATACAATGCCCAAATCGGAGCGATCATCGGCGGCCCATGGACGCGCCGCCGCCACCCAAGCAGGAGACTCGAGATGAGCGCCACGCAAGACAGCAAGACGAACGGAACCCCCGCCGACGAGACCCGGTCGTCGTGGCTGCTCGACCGGCGCTCGTTCGACCACCGCAAGTACACGCCGTATCGCCCGCTGGTGCTGACGGACCGGACGTGGCCCGACCGCGTGATCGAGTCGGCCCCCGACTGGTGCAGCGTGGACCTGCGCGACGGCAACCAGGCGCTCGTCGCGCCGATGTCGGTCGAGCAGAAGCTCGAGCTGTTCGACCGGCTGGTCGCGATCGGCTTCAAGGAGATCGAGATCGGCTTTCCGTCCGCGTCGCAGATCGAGCTCGACTTCACGCGTCGCCTGATCGAGGAGGGCCGGATTCCGGCCGACGTCACCGTGCAGGTGCTGACGCAGGCCCGCCAGAGCCTGATCCGGCGCACGTTCGACGCGCTCGACGGCGTGCCGCGCGCGATCGTTCACGTCTACAACTCGACGTCCCCGGTGCAGCGCGAGCAGGTCTTCAAGGCGAGCCGCGACGAGGTGATCGGCATCGCGGTCGACGGTGCCCGCTGGCTCAAGGAGGAGGCTGCCCGCCGCCCCGGCACGAAGTGGATCTTCCAGTACTCGCCGGAAAGCTTCTCGGGCACGGAACCGGACTACGCCGTCGACGTCGTCAACGCCGTGCTCGACGTCTGGCGTCCGGACCGCGGGCAGGAGGTGATCGTCAATTTGCCGGCGACGGTCGAGATGACGACCCCGAACGTGTTCGCCGACCAGGTCGAGTATTTCTGCCGGCACGTGAAGTACCGCGAGCACATCCGCGTGAGCTTGCATACCCACAACGATCGCGGCTGCGCGGTCGCGGCCGCCGAGCTCGGCGTGATGGCGGGCGCGGACCGCGTCGAGGGCACGCTGTTCGGCAACGGCGAGCGGACGGGCAACATGGACATCGTCACGATGGCGATGAACCTGTACTCGCGCGGCGTCGATCCGAAGCTCGATTTCTCGGACATGAAGCAGATCGTCGACGTCTACAAGCGCTGCACGTCGATGCCCGTCCATCCGCGCCATCCGTGGGCCGGCGAGCTGGTCTACGCCGCGTTCTCCGGCAGCCATCAGGACGCCATCCGCAAGTCGATGGCGCACCATCGCGCGCACGGCGCGACGCAATGGGAGGTCGCGTATCTGCCGATCGACCCGCGCGATCTCGGCCGGCGCTACGAGGAGGTCGTGCGGATCAACAGCCAGTCCGGCAAGGGCGGCGTCGCGCTGGTGCTCGAGCGCGATCACGGCATCTCGCTGCCGAAGTGGATGCATCCGGTCATGTCGGACATCGTGCAGCGCGAGGCGGACCGCACCGGCAAGGAAATCGAGTCCGCGCAGATCCGGGCGCTGTTCGACTCCGAGCTGGTCCGCATCCCCGCCGGCTGGCGGCTCGTCGGCTACGACTCGCGCTCGGAGCAGCAGCGCACCGTGGGCAACTTCCGTATCGAGACCGCGCGGGGCGAGGTCAACCTGACCGGCGAGGGGCAGGGGCTCGTCGAGGCGCTGATCGACGCGATCGGGCGCCGCATCGACGCCCGCCTCACCGTCGTCGCGTTCGCGGAGCATGCGCTGCAATCCGGCACGGACGCGCAGGCGCTCGCGTCGGTCATGCTGTCCGTCGGCGTGCAACAGAGCGCGGCCTGCTGGATCGACGAGGACAGCGCGATCGCGACGCTGCAGGCCGTGCTCTCGGCCGTCGGACGCAGCGGGGTCGAGCTCGCGACGGATCTGCGCGCCGCCGTCTGACCCGCGCGAGCGACTCGCGCGGGCGTCGCGGGCGCTCGTTTCAGTGAACGCGCGCGCATCCATCGGGGTAGACGTTGTGCTATAACTCGCACCTTCGAGTCCGACCAACGTGAGGGGGAGCGACGCCGTCTCGAGGCGTTGCTGAGGCACACGGTACCGATCCTGACATCGCGCCGGCGCAGTCGATGGCGAGCCGCTCTCGTCGTCGTTGCGGCGCTCGCCGGCGCGGCATGCTCGAAGCCGCAAGCAGAGCTCGGCCCACCGGGCGCCCCGACGGGGCGCACGGCCGTCGTGACGTCGGAGGCCGTCGTCAAGCCGCTCGGCATCGAGATCGAGGCCGTCGGCACGGCGCGGGCGAACGAGTCCGTCGAGATCACATCCAAGGTGTCGAACGTCGTCACCGCGATTCACTTCGCCGAGGGCGAGGAGGTCAAGCGCGGCGCGATCCTCGTCGAGCTCGACGGCGACGAGGCCAAGGCCGAGCTTGCCGAGGCCGAGGCGGCGCTCGCGGATGCACGCAGCCAGTACCAGCGCAGCCGGGAGCTGCGCCAGAGCCAGGTCATCTCCGCGGCTCAGCTCGAGCAGGCCGAGGCGGCGCTGAACGGCAACCTCGCGCGGGTGGCCGCCGCGCAGGCGCGCCTCGCCGACACCGTGATCCGCGCGCCGTTCGACGGGCGCACCGGCTTCAGGCACGTCAGCGTCGGCAGCTACGTGAGCCCCGGCACCGTCATCACCACGCTCGACGACACGTCGCGGATCAAGCTCGATTTCACGGTTCCCGAGACGTATCTCTACCTGCTCCGGCGCGGGCTGCCGATCACGGCGTCGACGTCGGGCCTGCCCGGCCGCGAGTTCGCCGGGGAGATCACGATCCTCGACTCCCGCGTCGATCCGGTCACGCGCTCGATCGCCGTCCGCGCGGAGCTGCCGAACGACGAAGGCCTGCTGCGCGCCGGGATGTTCATGACGGTGCGGCTCGAGGGCGACGTCGTGCCTGCGCTCGTCGTGCCTGAAGAGGCGATCGTCCCCGAGCAGGGCCGCACGTTCGTGTTCGTCGTCGCGAACGATCGCGCGCATCGGCGCGAGGTCCGCATCGGCAAGCGGCGCCCGGGCGAGGTCGAGGTCGTCGCGGGGCTCGCCGAGGGCGAGCGCGTCGTCGTGGAGGGCACGCAGAACCTGCGCGACGGCGATGCCGTCCAGGTGGTCCGCCACGACCTGACATAGGATTCCGCACCGAAAGGCGGTTCGACCAAGCCATGCTGCTCTCCGAGGTCTCCGTACGCCGCCCGGTCTATGCGACCGTGATCAGCCTGCTGCTCGTGATTTTCGGGCTGATGTCGCTGCAGCGGCTGCCGGTGCGCGAGTACCCGGATATCGACCGGCCGTTCGTGTCGATCACGACGAGCTACAACGGCGCGTCGGCGGCGGTCATCGAGACCAAGGTCACGCAGGTCATCGAGGACTCGATCGCGGGCATCGAAGGGATCCTCAAGATCGAGTCCGACAGCGAGGACGAGCGTTCCCAGGTGCGGATCGAGTTCGACGTCAATCGCGACGTCGACGCGGCGGCGAACGACGTCCGCGACCGGGTGGGGCGCGTGATGGGCGCGCTGCCGCCCGAGGCCGACCCGCCGGAGATCGTGAAGGCGGACGCGAGCGCCGAGCCCGTGATGATCATCTCGTTCAGCTCGGACACGATGTCGATGCTCGAGCTGACGGACTACGCGGAGCGTAATCTCGTCGACCGGCTGTCGACGGTCCCCGGCGTCGCCCGCGTAGGCATCATCGGCGGGCGCCGCTACTCGATGCGCGTCTGGATCGACCGGCAGGCGCTCGCCGCGCGGCAGCTCACGGTCACCGACATCGAGGACGCGCTGCGCCGCGAGAACGTCGAGCTGCCGGCCGGGCGCCTCGAGTCGCTGAGCCGCGAGTTCTCGCTGCGCACGATGGTCGGGCTCGAGACAGAGGAGGACTTCCGCAACCTCGTGATCGCGCGCGGCGAGGACGGGCATCTGATCCGCCTCGGCGAGGTCGCGGACGTGCGCCGCGCGGCCGCGAACGAGCGCTCGTTCAGCCGCGTGAACGGGCGGCCCGGCATCATGCTGTCGGTCGAGGCGCAATCGAAGGGCAATACGCTCGACATCGCGCGCGGCGTCCGCGAGGAGATCGCGCGGATGCAGGAAGGCCTGCCGGAGGGCTCGACGCTCTCGATCAGCATCGACAACGCCGTGTCGATCGAGGCGGCACTGCGCGAGGTGCTGATCGCCGTCGTCTTCGCGCTGATCTCGGTGCTCGCGGTCATCTACCTGTTCCTCGGCAACCTGCGCGCGACGCTGATCCCCGCCGTCACGATCCCGGTCTCGGTGATCTCGTCCCTGATCGTGATGTACGCGCTCGGCTACACGGTGAACGTGCTGACTCTGCTCGGGCTCGTGCTCGCGATCGGCCTCGTCGTCGACGACGCGATCGTCGTCCTCGAGAACGTGCACCGGCGCACCGAGCTCGGCGAGCCGCCGCTGGTCGCCGCGATCACGGGCACGCGGGAGATCGGCTTCGCGGTCATCGCTACGACCCTGACGCTCGCTTCCGTGTTCGTGCCGATCTCGTTCCTGCCGGGCGATATCGGCCGGCTGTTTCGCGAGTTCGGCTTCACGCTCGCGGCCGCGGTGCTCTTCTCCGCGCTCATCGCGTTGACGTTGACGCCGATGCTCGCGTCGCGGCTTCCGGCCGACGTTCACCGCGGGCGCTTCGCGCACGCGATCGACGCCTTCTTCCGACGCTTCGCGCGCGTCTACGAGCGCGTCCTGCGGCGGATCGTCGTGCATCCGTGGGCCGTGCTCGCGAGCGTCGCGGGGCTGGTCGCGCTCGGCATCGTCACGTTCCGCTCCGTCCCGGCCGAGTTCACGCCCGCCGCGGACGTCGGGCGGGCGATGGTCTCGATCGAGGGCCCGGAGGGCTCGAGCTTCGGTTACATCGACCGCTTCGCAGCCGAGCTCGAGGCGCTCGCGCTCGCCGAGCTCGAGAAGGGCGACGTGCAGCGCGTGCTCGTGCGCGTGCCGGGGCAGGGCGGAGCGAATGTCCGGACCGGAGACGTCAACAGCGCCCGCGCATTCGTCGTGATGCGGCCGTGGCGCGAGCGCGAGCGGACGCCGCGCGAGGTCGTCGAGGCGCTGCGCGCCGAGGTCGAGCGCCGGATGCCGGGCGTCAGGGCGACGACCGGCCAGCCGGGCGCCCTCGGGCGGCGCGGCGTCGGGCAGGTCGTGCAGGCCGTGATCGGCGGGCCGGACTACGAGCGGCTCGCGGAATGGTCGGACCGGATGTACGAGCTCGCGCGGCAGAATCCCGGGCTCACGAACGTCGAGACGAGCTTCAAGGCGCGCAAGCCGCAGATCCGTGTGTCGGTCGACCGCGACCGCGCCGCCGATCTCGGCATCTCGCTGCAGACCGTCGGGCGCACGCTCGAGACGATGCTCGGCTCGCGCGTCGTCACGACATACGTCGACCGCGGGCGCGAGTACGACGTGATCCTGCAGGGGCGGGACGAGTACCGCGACACGAACACGGATCTTTCCAACATCCAGGTGCGCTCGTCGCGAACGGGCGCGCTGATTCCGCTCGCGAGCGTGATCCGGCTCGAGGAGACGTCCGGCACGATGGAGCTCGCGCGCTTCAATCGGCTGCGCGCGATCGAGATTTCCGCGGACCTCGCGCCGGGCTACACGCTGGGCGAGGCCGTCGAATGGTTCACGGAGACCGTCGCGCGCGAGCTGCCCCCCGAGGCGACGCTGATGTGGGACGGCGAGTCCGGTGAGTTCACGCGGACGGGCCGGCAGATGTACTGGACTTTCCTGCTCGCCCTCGCGGTCGTCTATCTGGTCCTCGCCGCGCAGTTCGAGAGCTTCGTGCATCCGCTCATCATCATGGTCACGGTGCCGCTCGCGCTCCTCGGGGCGGTGTTCGGCCTCAAGCTCTACGGGCTAACGGTCAACATCTTCAGCCAGATCGCCGTGATCATGCTGATCGGCATCGCCGCGAAGAACGGCGTGCTGATCGTCGAGTTCGCGAACCAGCTGCGCGACCGGGGCGTCGAGTTCATCGACGCGATCGTGCAGGCGGCGTCGATCCGCCTGCGCCCGGTGCTGATGACGAGCTTCTGCACGTCGTTCGGTGCGCTGCCGCTCCTCCTCGCGCACGGCGCCGGCGCGGAGCAGCGCCGGCCCATCGGCATCGTCGTGTTCTTCGGCATGCTGGTCGCGGTGTTCCTGACGCTCCTCGCCGTCCCGACGGTCTATGCGCTGCTCGCCCGCCGCACGAAGTCCCCGCAGCACGTGAGCCGCCTCGTCGATCGGCTGATGGGCGAGCGCGAGCACGTCGCCGGCGGTCCCGCCGCCGCCCACGCGGCGCGCGCGCCCGAGCGCGGCCTCTGATCCGGCAGCCGAAGCGCCGGACACCTTTCCGCAAAAAAGGTGTCTGACACCCTGTCCCTGGAAAAAAGGTGTCTGACACCATTTTTCGCCCTGACCCCCTGGAAAAAGGTGTCTGACACCATTTTTCGGGGAAAAGGTGTCTGACACCTTTTTCGGACACCTTTGTCGAGGATTTACGCGCTTCGGCCGAACGTGTCTCATGGCGGCATGTGGTCGGCGCCCGTCCTCATCAAGTACTGGTCCCTCCAGCTTGCCGGCTGGGTCGTCGTGCTCGTCGTCGCGTGGATCGCGGCGGAGCTTTTCGGCTGGCCGAAGAAGGCGGTCTGGATCATCGCAGGCGCTTGGGCGGCCAAGGACGTGTTGCTGTACCCTCTCGTCTGGCGCGCCTACGAGCAGCGGGATTCGGACGCGTCGGCGTATCCGGCTGCCGGCACGCCGGGGGTGGTCCTGCGGCGCCTCGATCCGAAGGGCGCCGTGCGGATTCGCGGCGAGCGCTGGAGCGCCGTCGCCGCCGAAGGCGCCGCGCCGGTCGAGCCGGGC
>Ga0079224_100000405_pt1 | contig 41394 bp, 33 predicted proteins | sample Stecom2015_FD_80414 | JGI IMG/M metagenome (GOLD analysis project Ga0079224, IMG submission 80414) | Agricultural soil microbial communities from Utah to study Nitrogen management - Steer compost 2015 | ecosystem: Environmental > Terrestrial > Soil > Agricultural land | place: USA: Utah... | reverse complement strand
CGCCCGCCACCGACGACGGGACGTCAGGCTCCGGCGCCCAGCGCGTCCTGTCCGCCCACGGCCGGCACCGTGACCGAGGAACGCTTCACGTTCACCGTGATCCCGGCACCCGGGTCGGGCCGCAGCGTGAAGTCGTGGTCGCTCGAGAGCACGGCGAACTCAAGCGCATGGCCCTCCCGCACGACGTAGTCCTGCGGCTGCAGGTCGAACGAGAGGCGGTACTGCTGACCGGGGCGGATCGGCGTCGTCTCACCGCGGTCGTGCCGATTCTGCGGATCCGCCCAGCCACGTGTGACGATCCGCGCCGTGCCGTCGGGCGCGCGGTCGACGAGAACGCCGGTCACGTTCGCCGCGGGCCGGTCGAACGCGAGCCGCAGGTCGACCGACGGCGTGCCGCTCAGACGTACGTCCCGGTGCATCGCCCCGGTGGCGTAGCGCAAGCGGTGCGGTGAGGCCTCGGCATCGACGAGGTTCTCGACCTTCTTCGTCGCATCGTCGGTCAGCGACTCGGTTACCGGGCGCCCGCGCAGCGGACCGTCCGGTACCAGTCCCCCGACCCGGTCACCTCCGGGCCGCAGGTGCAGCTCGGTGTCGGCGGCACCGGCCGCGGGCCAGTCCGCCTCGTCGTGCCACGTCTCGTCCTCGCGCTGCACCGTGGCCCGCGGTTCGGTGTCGATCCCGTTGTCGACGTCGTACAGGTAGTGCGAGAACCAGCGGTTCAGCGTGCGCAACCACTCGTCCTTGCGCACCGTGTAGGGGTCGGTGTGGTCGAACTGATGCAGCCAGATCTTCCGTTCGACGCCGTGTCGCGCGAGTGCCGAGTACCACTGCGCCGTCTGCCCGACCTTCACGTTCCAGTCGGAGAGTCCGTGGACGGCGAGCACCGACGCGCGCACGTCGCCCGCCTTGTCCAGATAGGACCGATGCTGCCAGAACTCGTTGTCGTCGCCGGTGACCCGGTCCTGCCGATCCGCCAGATCGTCGATCACGGGACGGCAGATCTCGCGGTCGTCGCGGGTGTGGACGTACTCGGCGAGCACATCGGCGTCCTCACCCTGATACCCGCCGGGCGCCACGACGGCACCGTTCTCGCGGTAGTAGCCGTACCACTCGGAGATCGCCGCGATCGGCACGATCGTCTCGAGGCCCTCGACCCCCGTAGCGGCCACCGCGTTCGGCAGCGTGCCGTTGTAGGACACGCCCATCATGGCGGTCTTCCCGGTGGTCCAGTCCGCGGATGCCGGCTCCCCCGACCCCGTCCGTGCCGCTGCCCTGCCGTTCAACCAGTCCACGACGGACCGGGCTCCGATCGTCTCGTTCTCCCCGCCGGTGGTGGGGCACCCCGTCGAGGCCCCGGTGCCGAGCGATTCCGCATACACCACGGCGAACCCGCGAGCGAGCAGGTAGTCCTCGTAGACCGACGTCATCTCGGCGCGAGGCACGTGCAGTTCGACGTCGACGTCGTGGTTCTCCACCTCGTTGCCACCGGAGAAGTACGGACTGGCGGTGTAGACCACCGGGACGCGCAGCCCACCCTCGGTCGCCCGCGGGCGGACCACGCGCACGTGGACCTCGTCGTCCTGGCCGTCGCGGTCGCTGTCGACCGGGGCCCGCACCCACAGTTCGTCGCGCACGACGTCGTCCGGATCGAACACGGGCTGGGCCTGTCCACCGGAGAACACCGGCCCGCCCGGAGGTGCGGCGTGGACGGCGGGGGCCGTCAGCGCCGCGGTCAGGACGGCGGCCACCACGGGGGCGATGATCGGAACGAGACGTCGGGATCTCAACGCAGGGCACCTCGATTGGATCGTGGGACGGAATCGGACCGGGCGACGCGTGCGCGGTCACGCGATCGCGGCGCCGTTCCCGTTCGTCCCGCGACCGGCGTCCCACACCACCGCCGTCCCGTCCTCGAGCGGGTCGACTGTTCCCGGATCCGCCCGTGGTGTCAAGAATGCGCATTGTGGGGCCGTAGCGGGGAAATCACCGACGTACGTCGCGGGCCGAACGGGTGTGCTCGCTGCCCCGAGCGCGATCGGCCCCGTGCCTGGACGATGGAGGTATGAGACTTCGCGTCGTCACCGCGGGGGTGCTCGCCGGAGCGGTGCTGGCGGCGGGTGTCACGGTCGCGACCGAGAACGGGGCCGAGAACGCGGAATCCGGGGACCGTTCGGCCGTCGCCGCGGCCCCACCGCGCACCCCGGACTCCCGCGCGAGCCAGGGACGTACCCCCGAGGCCCTGTCCTCTCCGGACCAACGACGGCGGACCGCCGAGGCCGTCACCGGCGCCGTGACCGCGGCCGTGCCCGGAACGACGACGGGACTCGCCGTCTACGACCGCGACGAGGACTCGGTCGTCGTCGGCTCCGAGGCCGACCGGCCGTTCCGCACCGCCTCCGTCGTCAAACTGCTCATCGCGATCGACGTGCTGAGCCGGCACGACTGGCGCACGCCCGATGCGGCCACGGCCAGGGACGTGACGACCATGCTGGCCGCCAGCGACGACACCGCAGCCACGGCGCTGTGGTCGCGCCACGGGGACGTCGCCGTCGTCGACCGTGCCGCGGCGCTGCTGCGGCTGTCGGACACCACGCCTCCCGACGACCCCGAACAATGGGAGCTCACCCGCATGAGCCCCACCGACATCGTGCGCACCTACGCCTACGTCGAGGCCCACATGCCCCGCCCGGCCCGCGCCCTGGTGCTCGACGCGCTCGACAACTTCGCCGCCACCGCCAGCGACGGGTTCGACCAGCGGTTCGGCCTGCCCGCCGCGTTCGGCGAGCGGACGTGGGCGGTCAAACAGGGGTGGATGCCGGTCAGCGGCGAGGTCGTGCTCAACACCACCGGCGTCGTCGGATCCGGCAGCCGATACCTCGTGGCACTGCTGGCCGAGTTCCCCGCAGGCACGGACTTCGGCACCGCGCGCGCCGCGCTGACGAGCGGTGCCGACCGGCTGGCCGCAGCGCTGGTCACCCGCTGACCCGGCCGCCGTCCTGGCAGACTGGCCGCATGACCGACGAAGCCCCCGACGATCCCTATCTCTGGCTCGAGGACGTCACCGGCGACGACGCCCTCGACTGGGTGCGTGCCCGCAACGCGGAGACGACGGCGACCTACACCGACCGGCCGCGGTTCGCCGCACTCCGCGACGAGATCCGCGAGGCCCTCGACGCCGACGACCGCATCCCGTACGTGCGCAGGCGCGGTGAGTTCCTCTACAACTTCTGGCGCGATGCCGACCACCCACGAGGTCTGTGGCGCCGCACCACCTTGGAGCAGTACCGCGAAGCGGCCCCGGAATGGGACGTGCTCATCGACGTCGACGCACTCGCCGAGGCGGAGGGCGAGAACTGGGTGTGGCAGGGCGCGGCCGTGCTGCGGCCCACGTTCGACCGCTGCCTCGTCGAACTGTCCCGGGGTGGGGCCGATGCCACGGTGGTGCGCGAGTTCGACCTGGAGCGCAGGGAGTTCGTCGAGGACGGCTTCCAACTGCCGGAGGCCAAGAGCTCGGTGAGCTGGATCGACGCCGACCACATCTACGTGGGCACCGACACCGGCGAGGGCTCCCTCACCGACTCGGGCTACCCGCGGGTGGTGAAACGTTGGCGCCGCGGTACGCCCCTCGCCGAGGCCGAGACCGTGTTCGAGGGCAAGCCCGAGGACGTCGCCGTGCGAGCCTTCCACGACCCGACCGAAGACTGGGAACGCGACTTCGTCCGCCGCGCCGTGGAGTTCTACCGCAGCGAGCTGTACCTGCTCTCCGGCGACGAGCTGACCCGGGTCGACGTCCCGGACGACGCCGTGGCTTCGGTGCACCGCGAGTGGCTGCTGGTGCGCACCCGCAGTCCGTGGGGCGACTATCCGGCCGGTGCGCTGCTGGCGGCGCGGTTCGACGACTTCATGGCCGGTGACCGCACCATGACCGTCCTGTTCGAACCGCAGGCGGGCACCTCGCTCGACTACTACGCCTGGACCCGGAACCACCTGATCGTCGGCACGCTCAGCGACGTCAAGACCCGGCTGCGAGTGCTCACCCCCGAGGCGGGCGGCTGGCGGGACGAACCGCTCACCGGCGTTCCGGACGTCGGCAGCGTCGACCTCGTCGACACCGAGCCCGACGCCGACGACGAGTTCCTGCTCGAGGTCACCGGGTTCACCCAGCCGTCGTCACTCGTGCGCGGCGTCGTCGGCGGCGAACGCGAGACGCTCAAACAGGCTCCCGCCCGGTTCGACGCGGACGGGCTCACCACCGAACAGCACTTCGCCACGTCCGACGACGGAACGCGCATCCCCTACTTCGTGGTGCGCAGGCCCGGCGCCGAACCGGGGCCCACGCTGCTCGGCGGGTACGGCGGGTTCGAGGTGTCGCAGACGCCGTACTACAGCGCCATCATCGGCCGGGCCTGGCTGGCCCGCGGGGGCACCTACGTGCTGGCGAACATCCGGGGCGGCGGCGAGTACGGGCCGGACTGGCACAACCAGGCGATCAAACAGCACCGGCACCGCGTGTACGAGGATTTCGCCGCCGTGGCACGGGATCTGTCCGAACGCGGCATCACGACCCCGAACCGGCTCGGCATCCAGGGCGGCAGCAACGGCGGCCTCCTGATGGGCGTGATGCTCACGCGCTACCCTGAACTGTTCGGCGCCGTCGTGTGCCAGGTGCCGCTGCTCGACATGCGCCGTTACCACCGGCTGCTGGCGGGTGCCTCGTGGATCGCCGAGTACGGCGATCCCGACGACCCCGACCAGTGGGCCTACCTCAGCGCGTACTCGCCGTACCACAACGTCCGAGGTGGACAGTCGTATCCGCCACTGCTCATGCTGACGTCCACACGCGACGACCGGGTGCATCCCGCGCACGCCCGCAAGATGGTGGCGCGACTGTTGGCCGAGGGCTACTCGCCCGAGAACGTCCGCTACTACGAGAACATCGAGGGCGGCCACGGCGGCGCCGCCGACAACGCACAGCTCGCGTTCAAGTCGGCACTCGCCTACGAGTTCCTGTGGGAGCGCCTCTCCGGCTGACGGCACACCCGACCGGCCGACGGAGAACGGGCCGGGAACCACGTCGTGGCGTGGTTCCCGGCCCGTGTCGGTCCGCGGGGCGGATCAGGATGCCGCTTCGCCGGTCAGTTCCTGCGCGCGCGCCTGCAGCTCGAGCGCGATCGGCTCGGCCTCGTCGTACCGGTCGGGGTAGGCCGACCGCTGCACGGTCTGCGCGACCTGACCCGCGGTGTAGTCCGGGTTGGCGGCGTCGACCTCGATGGCGCCCGGCGTGCTGTCCGACGGGTTGCCGTGCAGGAAGTCGTAGGTCGCCAGCTCGGGGTCGCCGGCGTTGACCCAACCGAAGTCCGGCCGCTGCTGGAACACACCGATCGACGACTGGTCGCCGCAGTCGAGGTCGTTGGCGTGGGATTCCACCCAGGCCGCCTCGTACGTCGCCAGGCGCACCTTGTCGGTGGCTTCCTCGGCGTCGAGCACGTTCTCGATGACGATGAGAACGTTGTCGTCGGCGTCCGGCGGCACCTCGCAGTTCATGTGCACGGAGCCCTCGGTGGCCGGGATGTGGTTGCCGGGAGCCAGCAGCGCGTCGTAGCCCTCGCTCGCCGCCGCCGGTGCCGCCATGCCGAGCGCCATCGCCGACGCGGCCACACCGGTGAGCAGCCCGGTTGTCAGTTTCTTCATGCCGTCCCTTCCATAGGTGGGGTAGTCCTACGAGCAGGTGAAGTGACGTGCTCGAGTCGCCGGCGTCGGTGGTCACTCCGTGGAGTCGGTACCGCCGATGCCGTGACCGCCCTCACGCTATGGGCGACCGGTACCCGCCGAATACACACGAAAGTTCCTAACTCGCAGAACGCACACCCCGCGAAAGTCACACGACCGAGGGCATATTGCGCCCGTTCGTGTCCGGTTGGCGGCGGTGTGCCGGGATCGCGACGAACGGCGTGGGCCGCTTCGACCACACCGGCGAGAACCTGCGCATACGACAACGCGGGCAGGAGATCGGCGTGATCTCCTGCCCGCGTCGGGCCGGCTCACCGGTGGTTCGTCACCGGCGGTTCACCGGTTTCCTCTGTGACTGCCGGTCGGTCAGCTGCAGCCCGAGGTCGCGCCGCAGCCCTCGCAGGCGTAGCACGAGCCGGCGGGGCGCATCTTCGTTCCGCAGGTCATGCACAGCGGAGCGTCGGCGGCCTTGCCCAGCTGCAGTTCGACGAGCTCGGTCGTGGTGTGGGCCTCGGCGGCGGCACCGCCGGAGTTCGACTGCGACGACGGAGCCGGCGTTTCGGCCGACTGCTCCGCGACCTGCGTGCCACCGGCGTCGACGGTGCTGCGCAGGGTGTCGAGGTCGACACCGTCGGACTGTCCGCCACCGTTGTAGTCGGCCTCGACCTGGGCCGAGCGCTCGTCGGCGGTGAAGATGCCGAGCTGGGCCCGCTTGTCGTACGGCAGGTAGTCCAGGGCGAGCCTGCGGAACAGGTAGTCCAGCACGCTCGTGGCCATGCGCACGTCCGGGTCGTCTGTCATGCCGGCCGGTTCGAAGCGCAGGTTCTGGAACTTCTGCACGTAGAACTCGAGCGGGATGCCGTACTGCAGACCCACCGAGATCGACATCGAGAAGGCGTCCATCACGCCCGCGAGCGTCGAACCCTGCTTGCCGAGCTTGACGAAGATCTCGCCGAGCCCGTCGTCCGGGTAGGACCCCGCGGTCAGGTAGCCCTCGGCACCGGCGACCGTGAACGACACGGTCTGGCTCGGACGCTTCTTCGGCAGGCGCTTGCGCACCGGGCGGTACTCGACGACCTTCTCCGGCTCGGCGTCGGCCTTCTCCTGCTTGCCCGTGGACAGCGGCTGGCCCACCTTGCAGTTGTCGCGGTAGATCGCGAGCGCCTTCAGTCCGAGCTTCCAGCCCTCGAAGTAGATCTCCTCGACGTCCTCGATCGTCGCCGACTCCGGCATGTTGACGGTCTTGGAGATAGCACCGGAGATGAACGGCTGCACCGCGGCCATCATCCGCACGTGGCCCATCGGCGCGATCGACCGCTCGCCGACCGCGCAGTCGAACACCTCGTAGTGCTCGGTCCGCAGCCCCGGCGCGTCGATGACGTGGCCATGCTGGGCGATGTAGTCGACGATCGCCTCGACCTGCTCCTCCTGGTAGCCCAGGGCACGCAGGGCGCGCGGCACGGCGTTGTTGACGATCTGCATCGAACCGCCGCCGACGAGCTTCTTGAACTTCACCAGCGAGAAGTCCGGCTCGATGCCCGTCGTGTCGCAGTCCATCATGAAGCCGATGGTGCCGGTCGGGGCGAGCACGCTGGCCTGCGCGTTGCGCCAGCCCGAACGCTCACCGATCTCGATGCCGCGCTTCCACTCGTCGGTCGCCAACGCGCGCACGTTCGCGTCGTTCTCGTGGAGGGTGCGGACGAGCTCGTTGGCCGCGGCGTGCTTGCGCATGACGCGCTGGTGGCCCTCGGCGTTACGGGCGTAGCCCTCGTACGGACCGACGACGCCGGCGAGCTCGGCGGAGCGGCGGTAGGACACGGCCGTCATGAGCGAGGTGATCGCGGCGGCGAGCGCGCGGCCGCCGTCGGAGTCGTAGGCGTGCCCCGTCGCCATCAGCAGCGCGCCCAGGTTGGCGTAGCCGATGCCCAGCTGGCGGAACTTGCGGGTGGTCTCGCCGATCGACTCGGTCGGGAAGTCCGCGAAGCAGATCGAGATGTCCATCGCGGTGATGACCAGCTCGACGGCCTTGGCGAACTGCTGCGCGTCGAACGAGCCGTTGTCGGACAGGAACTTCAGCAGGTTCAGCGAGGCCAGGTTGCAGCTCGAGTTGTCGAGGTGCATGTACTCCGAGCACGGGTTGGACGCCGTGATGCGGCCGGACTCGGGGCACGTGTGCCAGTCGTTGATGGTGTCGTCGTACTGCAGGCCCGGGTCGGCGCACTCCCACGCCGCCTTGGCCATCTTGCGGAACAGCGGCTTGGCGTCGGTCTCCTCGATCACCTCACCGGTGGTGCGGGCGCGGAGGCCGAACTTGTCGTCGGACTCGACCGCACGCATGAACTCGTCCGACACGCGGACCGAGTTGTTCGCGTTCTGGTACTGCACCGAGGCGATGTCGGCGCCGCCCAGGTCCATGTCGAAACCGGCGTCGCGGAGCACGCGGATCTTGTGCTCCTCCTTGGCCTTGGTCTCGATGAACTCCTCGACGTCCGGGTGGTCGACGTCGAGAACGACCATCTTCGCGGCCCTGCGGGTCGCGCCGCCCGACTTGATGGTGCCCGCGGAGGCGTCGGCGCCGCGCATGAACGACACCGGACCGGAGGCCGTGCCACCGGAGGAGAGCAGTTCCTTGGAGGAACGGATACGCGAGAGGTTCAGACCGGCACCGGAGCCACCCTTGAAGATGCGGCCCTCTTCCTTGTACCAGTCGAGGATCGACTCCATCGTGTCGTCGACCGACAGGATGAAGCAGGCCGAGACCTGCTGCTTCGACGTGGTGCCGACGTTAAACCACACCGGCGAGTTGAAGCTGAACACCTGGTGCAGCAGCATCCAGGTGAGCTCATGTTCGAAGATCTCCGCGTCGGCGGAGGAGGCGAAGTAGCCGTTCTCCGTGCCGGAGGCGACGTAGGTCTTCACCACGCGGTCGATCAGCTGCTTGAGGCTGCTCTCCCGCTCGGGGCTGCCGACGGCACCCCGGAAGTACTTGCTGGTGACGATGTTCGTGGCGTTGATCGACCAGGACTCGGGGAACTCCACGCCCCGCTGCTCGAAGTTCACCGTCCCGTCGCGCCAGTTCGTCATGACGACGTCCCGCTTCTCCCACGCGACCTCGTCGTACGGGTGCACCCCCTCGGTCGTGAACACGCGCTGGACCTTCAGTCCCTTGCGCGCGCCACTGCCGGACCGCTTCTTCGATGTCTTGGCGGCCTCGGCCCCGACCGTTTCTGTCATGACTCCCACTCCCGCGATTGGCACCAAGCGGCGACGTCAGTCGTCGTCCGCGTTCTTCCCGCTGACCGGCTGAGACGACTCAGTCGGTCGAATCCGCAATCGCCTGGCGAAGGTCCGTGATCTCCTTCTCGAAGTCCTCGATGGAGGAGAACGAGCGGTACACGCTCGCGAAGCGCAGATATGCCACAGCGTCCAGTTCCTGCAGCGGACCGAGGATCGCCAGTCCCACCTCGTGGCTCGGAATCTCCGCCACACCGGTCGCCCGCACCGACTCCTCGACGCGCTGCGCGAGCTGCTGCAACGCGTCGTCGTCGACGGGACGGCCCTGGCAGGCCCGGCGCACTCCCCGAACCACCTTGTCCCTGCTGAACTGTTCCGTGACCCCGGATCGTTTGACGACGGCGAGCACCATCGACTCCGAGGTCGTGAACCGGCGGCCGCACTTCGAGCACGAACGCCGGCGCCGGATCGCCTGTCCTTCGTCCACCTCACGGGAGTCGACGACGCGGGATTCGGCATGCCTGCAGAACGGGCATCGCATGACCGAACACCTCCCCTTCACGTTTCGACCCGGCCACCATCTCGGCGGCCGGTGATCGCCGCTGTGCCGTCCACGACACCGTCACGATCGTGGCGGGCCGCCGGCGACTCTCCGCAGAGCTATTTCAGCTCCGTCGACACTCGATCACCCGACCTCGCGACTGGTGATCGATCTGTGGATACCCGGTGGGTGAAGTCCAGCGAACTGTGGATAACTCTGACGAGTGTACCCCAACTTGTGGACCAACTACAGCCGTGTAACTACTAGATGTGGGGGTTGACCTTAAGAGCGGACCCAGGCGTCGCGCAAGCTGACACAGCCTTCCGACACGTGATCACCGACATAGCTCACCGCCACGGGTGAGCTTTGCCGCGCAGCGCCGGGCGAACCGGACAGCTGCCTCGACGTCGCCGCCACGGGCCGCGATCACGCCGTCGCCCAGCGCCGCGGCAGACGACGGTGCCCCGGCCTTGGGGCCTTGGGGCCTTGGGGCCTTGGGACCTTGGGGTTTGCGGATCTTGAGGGACTTGCGGAGACGCCGGTGCCTTGACGAGACGCCACCGCCGCGGGGCGGGGCGCACAGGCGACGCCCAGGCGGTTCGAGGCTGCTGAAGCTCAGGCGACGCCGCCACGCGAAGGACGAACGGTACATCCGCACTCCAGAGTCATGAGCGCCGGAGTCACGAGCGCCACAGTCATGGGCAGTGCAGTCACGAGCGCCGCAGTCACGAGCGCCACAGTCATGGGCAGTGCAGTCACGGGCAGCCCCACCCGAACGTGTTTGACCACACCGATGTGCCGGCGGGACGGATCGGTGGGTCAGCGGCTCGCCGGTACGACGAGAGGCGTCCCGGCAGCCACCTCGCCACCGGCCAGATCGTTGAGTTCCTGAATACGGGCCACGACCGCGGACGGCTCCACCTCGGGCACGGCGCGTTCGGCCACGTCCCACAACGACTCCCCCGCGCCCACGGACACCACCTCCGTGCCGGACGGCACGGGCGCCTCACCCGCTCCGGCGAGTGCGTCGACCGTCAGTCCGAGGCCGACCACGCCGAGGAAGACAACCGCGGCGACGGCGGCGAGCAGTCGCCCGCGCGGCACGACGCGCTCGGGAACGACCCGCGAGGGCGCGCACGGCCGGACCCGCGCACGTCCGTACGGCCGCGGCACGCCCGCACGACTCGGCGGACGGCGCACCTCTCCCGCCGGCACGACGCGCACCCAACCGACCGAACGACGCCCGCGGACACCCGACGGCGCGGCGGTGCCGGGCTCACCCTCCGGGGCGCCCGCAGGTGCCGACAGGTCGTCCACGTCGTCGTACCCGCGCACCGGCGCCCGACGGCGGCCCGTCCGGGACGCTGACCCCACAGGGCCACCTCTCCCCGGCGCGCCACCCCTCGGAGCAGCACTCTTCGGGTCGGAACCCAGCGGGAGAGTCCTCCTCAGGACGGCCCGCTCCAGTAACATCGACATGGCCACCTCCTCGAACACGCGGTCGATCGAACGCCTGTACGATGTGTACCAGCCGGGTCCGACAAAATCGAGAGGGACGCGGCGTGTCGTCGAACAAATGTTTGAGATTGTCGGGCGAGCAGGCTAGCGTCGGAGGACAACACGGCGTGCCACACGGTCCTCACAGCCCGTGCAGCACGGCGCCGAGCCCGGACGCTCCCCGCGCAGGCTTCCTCGTGGACGCGACACCGGCCGGACAACACAAGACACGGTGATTACCGGGACACGGCAATTACCAGGACAGGGCGATTACCGGGACACGGGCCAACCGGGAGGCACGGACTCCCGCCGGCCGGTCGCCCGCCTGGTACCGCGGACCGGACGGCAGCGTCCACACAGCACCCATAGCACCCATAGCACCCACAGCACCAACGGCACCGACAGACGACAGCGACGACACCGCGGACGGGCCAGCCGTCCACGACTGGGAGGCGACACGGTGGCACCCAAGACACACGACGAGACCGGCGACAAGCGCGGACCCACCGGTGGGACCATCCACGACCTGCCGGAGGTCACCGACGAGACGCTCACGCCGCGACAGCAGCGGGTCCTCGCCGTCATCCGGTGGTGGGTCGACCGTTACGGCTACCCGCCGAGCGTCCGCGAGATCGGCGAGGCCGTCGGCCTGACCTCCACCTCGTCCGTCTCCTACCAGTTGCAGACACTGCAGAAGAAAGGGTTCCTGCGACGGGACCCCAACCGTCCCCGCGCGGTGGGCATGTTGACCTCCGACGCGATGTCGAAGGTCGCACCCGCCGACGACCGGCCGACGCCGGCGTTCGTTCCGATCCTGGGCCGGATCGCGGCCGGTGGTCCGGTTCTGGCCGAGCAGGCCGTCGAGGACGTCTTCCCGCTGCCGAAGGAACTGGTCGGCGAAGGCGCACTCTTCCTGCTCAGCGTGACCGGTGACTCGATGGTCGACGCCGCCATCACCGACGGCGACTGGGTCGTCGTCCGACAGCAGGAGGACGCCGAGAACGGCGAGATCGTCGCCGCGATGATCGACGGCGAGGCCACCGTCAAGACGTTCAAGCGCAAGGACGGCCACGTCTGGTTGCTGCCGCACAACGAGGCCTACGAACCCATTCCCGGTGACGAGGCGCAGATCCTGGGCAAGGTCGTGGCGGTCCTGCGGCGGCTCTGACGCCGCGCACGGCCGCGGGAACGCAGTGCGTCAGGACCGTCGGCGACGGAGGATGCCGACCGTCCCCGCCGCCACGGCCACGGCCACGAGAGCTCCGACGGTGACCGCACCGGCCGGGAAACCCTCGGCACCGCCGTCCTCGTGGCCGTCGCTTCCGCTCTCGCTGTCGCGGGCACGGCTGCCGGCTTCCGCGGCGGCGCCACGGCCACCGTCGTCGTCGGACGATGCGGGATCGCGGGGCCGGGCATCCCCGGACCGGCCGGGTCCACGCTGCTGCGGGGCCGCGTCGGTGACGAGCGAGGCAGCGCCGGGAACGGTACGCACCGCCGTTCCGGATCCCTCACTCATGGACACGAGCGTGCCGTCCGGTTCGAAGGCGAGCGCCTCCCCCTGCGGTTCGTCCGGCAGTGGGACGCGCACGGGTTCGCTGCCGCCCTCACCGGTCAGCGCGGCGACGACGTCGCCGTCAGCCGGCACGGCGTACAGGTACGCGTCGGTGTAGGTCCGGAGGGCGACGACACGGCCGTCGTGACTCGTGGCCGCGCCGGTGACCATCAGCGAACCACCCACGGCCACCGGACCGCCGGGAGTACCGGTCAACGACAACGGCACGTCGCCTACCTTCTCGAGCGGAGTCGGCCCTGGCGCGCGGAGTCGCTGCGCCGGGCGGTAGATCGCCGACGCCCCCGTGACGCTCTTCGTGATGATGTGCGGCGTGCCCGAGCGGTCCAGCAGGAGCGCCTCGGCGTCGTGGGCACCGTCGGGATAGGTCATGCGGTACAGCGTCGACACCGAACCCGAACCCGAACCCGGACCCGGACCCGGACCCGGCCCCGACTCCGACTCCGCTGCCGACCCACCGCCCGGACGCAACGCGTGCACCGCGACCGTGTCCCGGGCCCCACGGTTGTCACCGACGTCGGCGAGCCAGAACGTGCCGTCCTGCCCGCGGGCGAGATCCTCGACGTCGAAGGGGTCGGCGTCGTCGACGATCACGTCGAGGAGCGTGCAGTCACGGGCCAGCACGTACACCCGGAGATCGCTGCCCCCGTCGTTGACGACGTACCACCGCTCACCGTCGGCGACGAGTCCCGAGACCTCGGCGAGCGCAGGATCGGCCAACGAACACTGCGTCTGCGGCACCGGCGGCGCCGCGGCGGCAACACCGACCGGGCCGGCCGCCCCGAACAGAGCGACGGTGGCGCACGCACCCAGGACACGGGCGCGCCGCGCCACCGCCGACTGGATCCGCACGGACGTCAGACCACCGGATCGCCGACCGCTTCGGCGCTCATCCGGTACGGCTCCAACGCCCCTGCCAGGTCCGCGTGGACCCGGGCGCACAGCCGTGTCCCGTCCGCCGTGTGCTCCTCGCTCAACACCTCGCCGTCGGCGTGTGCCCGTGCGACGAGCTCACCACGGGCGTAGGGCACCAGCACATCGACCACCGTGTCCGGCCGCGGCAGCCGCTCGGAGAGCGTGGCGACGAGCTCCGGCACACCCTGGCGGGTGTGCGCCGACACGACGTGGGCCTCGGGCAGCAGGTGCCGCAGCCGGGCCAGTGACACCTCGTCCGACGCGTCCGACTTGTTGATCACGATCAGCTCGGGCGGAAGCGCCTCGGCCCGCTTGCTGCCGATCTCGGCGAGCACCTCCCGCACGGCCTGCACCTGCTCCTCCGGTGCCGGATCGGAGCCGTCGACGACGTGCAGCAACAGGTCGGCGTCGGCGGCCTCGTCCAGCGTCGAACGGAACGCATCGACGAGCTGGTGCGGCAGGTGGCGGACGAATCCCACGGTGTCGGTCAGGGTGTAGGCCCTGCCGTCCGGGGTGACGGCGCGCCGCGTGGTCGGGTCGAGGGTCGCGAACAACGCGTCCTCGACGAGCACCCCGGCGTCGGTCACGGCATTGAGCAGACTGGACTTGCCCGCGTTCGTGTAGCCGACGATGGCCACGCTCGGCACCGCATTGGCCACGCGCCGACCACGTTTGGTCTCCCGGATCGTGTCCATGGCCGCGATCTCGCGCCGCAGCTTGGCGACCCGCTTGCTGATCCGCCTGCGGTCGGTCTCGAGCTTGGTCTCACCGGGACCACGCAGACCCACACCGCCGTTGCTGCCCGCTCGGCCGCCGGCCTGCCGGGACAGCGCCGCACCCCAGCCGCGCAGCCGGGGAATCAGGTACTGCAGCTGAGCGAGCTCGACCTGCGCCTTGCCCTCCTTCGACCGGGCATGCTGGGCGAAGATGTCGAGGATGAGCGCGGTCCGGTCGATGACCTTGACCTTCAGCTTCTCCTCGAGCTGGCGCAGCTGGCCCGGCGACAGTTCACCGTCGCAGATGACGGTGTCCGCGCCCGTGGAGGCCACGATGTCGAACAGTTCGCGTACCTTCCCCGAACCCACGTACGTGGCCGGGTCGGGCCGGTTGCGGCGCTGGACAACGCCTTCCAGCACGGTGGAACCGGCGGTCTCGGCAAGCCGGGCGAGCTCCTCGAGCGAGGCCTCGGACTGGGCGGCCGTACCCTCCGTCCACACGCCCACGAGCACGACCCGCTCGAGACGCAGCTGCCGGTACTCGACCTCGGTGATGTCGGACAGTTCGGTGGACAGCCCCGCGACCCGGCGCAACGACGCACGGTCCTCGAGTTCCAATTCACCTGTCGACGGCGACGTGCCCGGCATTGCACCGAGCGCCTCGTCGACGACCTCGTCGAACGAGTCCGCAGAAAGGTCCGCCTGCGACGTCAGCACGTCGCCGCGATCGGGGTTACTCACAAGCCTCCAGGTCGGTGTCGGGAACGCGCCCTCGCGCGCTCACCCCCATGGTCCCACGACTCGAGCCGAAACTCCGAGTCCTTTAGCCGTCCTTCAGCCGTCCTTCAGCTGCGTCCGTGCCGAACACGCAGGACAACGCCGGAACACGAGGGGCGGGCGCCGGTACGCGCATCGACCGGATCAACCGGATGATCTCGGCCGATATTCCCCCGCCCCCGCGCCCGCCGACGGCGTGAGCGAGGCACATGCGCTGCGTGACGACGACCATGACCCGATCGCGTCGCCGGTCGACCCGTTCGACGGCTGTCGCGGCCCGCGCGCACTCGGATAGGACATATCCGGCGTTCGTCTCCGATGAATCGGGGGCACAGATCCGAGGGGACACCATGCGCTTGCCACTGCGACCACGCCCGCGACAGCGACAGCAACAGCGGCAGCAACTACGACCGCAACTACGACTGCGAACACGACACCGGTCCCGACAGCGGTTCCGACAGCGGGCAGGACGGCGATCCCGACAGAGACTCACGGTGCTCGGGGCGTTCGGCGCAGCACTGGCGCTGACCCTCACACTCACCCCCGCAGCATCGGCGTCGATGTGGAAGCCGTCGATGTGGAAGCCACGGTTCGAGCACTACGTGGCTCTCGGCGACTCCTACACCTCCGGCCCGCTCATCCCCGTCCCCAAGCTCACTCCTCCGCTCGGGTGCGTGCGCTCGATGCTCAACTACCCCACGCTGCTGGCGGTCAAGGCCCGCGCGGGTTCGTTCGACGACGTCAGCTGCGGAGGCGCCGAGACCTCGCACATGACCGCACCGCAACGCACCCCGCTCGGCACGAACGCGCCGCAGCTCGACGCCCTGCGGCCCGACACGGACCTCGTGACACTCGGCATCGGCGGCAACGACGAGAGCGTGTTCGGTGGCATCGTCGGCACGTGCCCGGGGCTTCGCGACCTCGACCCCACCGGCGCACCGTGCCGCGAGCATTTCACCGGCGACGGTGCCGACGAACTGCTCGCCGCGGTCGAACGCACCGGGGACCGCGTGGAGGCGGTACTGCGCGAGATCGGCACCCGCTCCCCCGAGGCGCGGGTCCTCGTGGTCGGCTACCCGCGCATCACCCCGGACCCCGGCGTGGGCACCACGTGTCCGAAGGTCCTGCCCTTCGCCGACGGTGATCTGGAATGGGCGCACGGTGTGGAGACGGCGCTGGCCGACGCACTCCGCGAGGCGGTCCACCGGGCGAACGCCGCACACGGGCCGGGCCCGGAAATGTCCTTTGTGGACATGCATCCGGCGTCGGAGGGACACGACGCCTGCTCCGCGGACGGCGCATGGATCCAGGGCAGGATCACCAACCCGCTCGTCGCGATGTCCTACCACCCCAACGCCGCGGGCATGCGCGGCGTCGCGGCCAAGCTCCACAGAGTTCTTTCCTGACAGAGTTCTTTCGGGACAGAGCTCTTTCCTGGCAGGGCATCTCCTGACAGGGCATCTCCTGATAGGGCGCTGACAGCGCGCGCCTGTGCCCTGCCCATTTCGGTGCGGGACACAGGCGCGTGCGCGGGTGGATCAGGCCGGTGGCAGCGCGTCGAGCCTGGCGTTGATGCGCTCGATGTCCGCGGCGGCGGTGTCGCGCCGCGTCCGGATCTTGTCGACCACGTCGGCGGGCGCCTTGTCGAGGAATGCCTGGTTGCCCAGCTTGCCCTCGGTCTGCTTGAGCTCCTTCTCGGCGGCCGCGAGGTCCTTCTCCAACCGCTTGCGCTCGGCAGCGACGTCGATCGTGCCCGACGTGTCGACCTCGACCGTCACCGTGCCGTCGGCGAGCGCCACCTCGAGCGACGCCGTGGCCGAGAAGTCCTCGCCCGGTTCGGTCAACTTCGCCAGGGAACGCACCGCGTCCTCGTGCGCGACGAGGGCGTCCATCGCGGGACCGCTCAGCCGCGTCGCCACCTTCTGGCCGGGCTTGAGGCCCTGGTCGGAACGGAACCGGCGGACCTCCGTGACGAGCTTCTGCACGTCGGCGATGCGCTGCTCGGCGGCCTGGTCGGCGGCGGGCAGCGACTCCCCCTTCGGCCAGGCGGCGACGACGAGCGACTCCGCCGCACCGGCGCCCTCGGCGGAGGCGCTGCCAGCGCCGGTGAGCGTGGTCCACAGCCGTTCGGTGATGAAGGGAACGAACGGGTGGAGCAGTCGCAGCACCGTGTCGAGCGCGTGGCCGAGCACGGCACGGGTGGCATCGGCCTTGGCTCCGGACAGCTGGACCTTCGCCAGTTCGATGTACCAGTCGCACAGCTCGCCCCACGTGAAGTGGTAGAGCGTGTTGGTGGCCTTGGCGAACTGGAACTCCTCCAGCAGTTCATCCACTTCGGACAGAACCGTGAACAGGCGGCCCAGGATCCAGCGGTCGGCCTCGGTCATCTCCTCGACGGGCGGCAGCGCACGGGCCGTCGTCGCACCGTTCATGATCGCGAACCGGGTGGCGTTCCACAGCTTCGTGCAGAAGTTGCGCGAGCCGGCCGCCCAGTCCTCGGCCAGTGCCATGTCGGTACCCGGGTTGGCGCCGCGGGCCAGGGTGAACCGGGTGGCGTCGGCGCCGTACTCGTCCATCCACTGGATGGGGTCGAGCACGTTGCCCCGCGACTTCGACATCTTCTTGCCGAACTGATCGCGGATCAGCCCGTGCAGATAGATGTGCTGGAACGGCACCGACTCCTCGGCGCCGCGCTCGCGCATCCCGTAGAGGCCGAACATCATCATGCGCGCGACCCAGAAGAACAGGATGTCGTAGCCGGTCGACAGCACGCTCGTCGGATAGAACTTGGCCAGATCGGCGGTGTCGTCCGGCCAGCCCATCGTGGAGAACGGCCACAGGCCCGAGGAGAACCACGTGTCCAGGACGTCGGAGTCCTGGTACCACCCCTCGCCCGACGGCGGCTGCTCGTCCGGGCCGACGCAGACCTTCTCCCCGTTCGGGCCGTACCAGACCGGGATGCGGTGGCCCCACCACAGCTGGCGCGAGATCGTCCAGTCGTGCATGTTGTCGACCCAGTCGAAGTAGCGTTTGGCCAACTCCGGCGGGTGGACCTGCACGCGGCCGTCGCGGACGGCGTCGCCCGCGGCCTCGGCCAGCGGACCGACGCGGACCCACCACTGCAGCGACAGCCGCGGCTCGACGACGGTGTCGCACCGGGAACAGTGCCCGACCGCGTGCACGTACGGACGCTTCTCGGCGACGATCCGGCCGTCCTCGCGCAGTGCCGCCACGATCGCGGGCCGCGCCTCGAACCGGTCCATGCCCTCGAACGGCCCGGACGCGGTGATCCTCGCGCGTTCGTCCATGATCGACGGCATCGGCAGATCGTGCCTGCGGCCGATCTCGAAGTCGTTCGGGTCGTGCGCGGGGGTCACCTTCACCGCGCCGGTGCCGAACTCGGGGTCGACGTGCTCGTCGGCCACGATCGGGATGCGCCGTCCGGTCAGCGGCAGCTCGACCTCGGTGCCGACGAGGTGCCGGTAGCGCTCGTCGTCGGGGTGCACGGCGACCGCCGTGTCGCCCAGCATGGTCTCGGCGCGGGTCGTGGCCACGACGACCGAGGCATCCCCGTCGCCGTAGCGGATCGACACCAGCTCGCCGTCGTCGTCGGAGTGGTCGACCTCGATGTCCGACAGCGCCGTCATGCACCGCGGGCACCAGTTGATGATGCGCTCGGCCTGGTAGACGAGGTCGTCGTCGTAGAGCCGCTTGAACATCGTCTGGACGGCGCGGGAGAGCCCCTCGTCCATCGTGAAGCGCTCACGCGACCAGTCGACGCCGTCGCCCAGACGCCGCATCTGGCCGAGGATCTTGCCGCCGTACTCGTTCTTCCAGTCCCAGACGCGTTCGACGAACTTCTCGCGGCCGAGGTCGTGGCGGGACGTGCCGTCCTTGGCCAGCTCCCGCTCGACCACGTTCTGCGTGGCGATGCCCGCGTGGTCCATGCCCGGCAGCCACAGGACCTCGTAGCCCTGCATGCGGCGCCGCCTGCTCATGGCGTCCATCAGCGTGTGGTTGAGGGCGTGGCCCATGTGCAGACTGCCCGTGACGTTCGGCGGCGGCAGCACGATGGAGAACGGCGGCTTGTCCGACGACGCGTCCGCCGTGAAGTAGCCGGCGTCTACCCACCGCTGGTACAGGGCGGCCTCTTCCTCGGCCGGATTCCAGGCGGTGGGCAGGTCCGTGTGCTGCTGGTTCGCGTTCTCCGTCACAGCCGGTAAGTCTACGAACCGCCCCACGGCGCCGCGTCACCGGCGTCGGGTCGTCCCGCGGCCGGTCACGAGGTGGTGATCACGACGGCCGCCATCACCGCGACCATCACGGCGGCGGTGATCTCGTCGACGGCCTTGCGCACGGCGTCGCCGCCCCAGTTGCCCTCGGCGATCTGCTCGGCGCGTTTCCTGGTGGCCTTGGGGTCGTCGGTGGGCAGTGCGTGTTCGACGGATTTCGTGGCCACGAGCAGCGCGATCACGGCCGCGGTCCGGTCGTCGGGTTCGCCGCCCTCGTCGAGAACGCGGTGCAGCTCGGCCCGCAGCTGCTCCTCGTGCCGCGAATCGGCCGCGGGCCAGCGGGTGACGGGGAACAGCTTGAGGACCTTCCTGCTCTCCCTGCGCAGCACCCCGCGGTCGGCGAGCCCGGACAGCAGCCGGTCGACGGGGTCGTCCTTGGCCAGCCGCGCCACGGCGTCCTGCGGTTTCGCGCCCTGTTCGCCGTCGAGCACCGCCAGCGCCGCGTCGAGTTCGGTGTTCCCGACGGGCGTGGCGTCTTGCACGACGATGCGGCCCGCCTTGCCCCCGTCGGCCTCGCCGGTCACGTCGACCTTGCCGAGCAGGGTGAGCTCGAGCAGGAGCGCCCCGGCGACGGCCTGGTCGAGGTTCTCGATGCCCGAGACGGGTTTGCCCTCGGTGTCGTCGAACGCCAGGAGCAGCAGGTCCTCCGCGATGAGCATGGCCGCACCCTAGCCCCGTCCACCCGCCTTCACCACCGGGTGACCCGCGCGGGTCAGGTCACGTGGACGAAGCCCAGAACATCGCCGAGGCGACCTGTCCGTACAGCCCCTTCGGGTGGTCACGGAACAACGGTTCGGTACCGAACAGCACCGCCCTGGCGCCCTGCGGACCGGTGCCGGAGACCACGGACGCCTGCCCCGCCGCGTCCGCAGGGCCGCCCCCGGCCTCGCCGGCGGGCAGCCAGTGCCCCGACACGAGCGGATCGTCGCCGTAGCGCTGTTCGGCCCGCACGTCGGCGCCGAGGCCGGTGAACCACAACGGCGAGTAGACGAACGAGTGCTCCGGTGCGTCAGCGCCCGTTCCCGCACCGGAGGGACCGTCCCCGCCGGTCACCCGCACCACGCCGTTGGCGTCGCTGCGCCCCTCGACCGCCGTCACGGGCAGGACACCGGCGGCCTCGTTGAACGCGGCACCGCCGGCACCACGGGTCACCAGGCCGCCGCCGTCGGCGAGGAAGGCGGCAACGGACCGTCGCGCCTCGGCGTTCAGCTCGCCGTGGACCAGGCCCGTGGAGACGTACAACGTCGACATCTCGCCGAGGTCGAAACCGGCGTTGAGCGTGTCGGTGGAGACGGTGCGCACGTCGAAGCCGAGGTCACGCAGCACGGCCACCTCGTCGTCGGAGGCCGCCGCGGCCACGACCGGCCGGGCGACCTGTTCCCCGCCGCCGTGATCCCCGCCTTCGTCCTCACTGCCGCCGGTACGCGCCTTGGCGAAGGCGACTCCGAACCGGTCGGCCGCGACCTCCGCGTGCTCCCGCGCGGACGCGGGCACGACGAGCGTGCCGTCGCCCCGGCGCGTGAGCGGGACGCCGCGGTCCAGCAGAAACGTCGCGGCCCGCACGTCGGCGCCGTCGGTCAGGGTCAGCGCCAGGTCGGCTCGCGGCGACGGCGGCAACGACCCGGTCGGCGCCGCCGCGTGCACCGGAGAGGTGCGCACCGCGGGAGCCTCGTCGCCGGAGGCCCCGACGGCCTTCACCGTGGCACCCCACAGCAGGCCGTGACTCCATCCGGAGATGTCGTACATCTGCGGGACGTCGCCGGAGATGTCCTTGCCGTCGGCCAGCATCACGTTCGCCAGGCCGCGTTTCGGCTGATGCATGTCGACGACGTACGAGCCCTTCGGGTACCGCGTACCGTCCAGGTGGAACGTGTGCTCGGCACGCCGGACCCGCACGTCGTGGGCGACGAGGTGGTCGACCAGCCGCGCGGCGGCCTTCGCGGAACGCTGCCCGTCGCCCGCCGGGATCACGTAGGCCCGCGGGAACTCGACCGAGTAACGATCCTCCTCACCGAAACCGGGCACGTAGCCGTCGGGGATCTCCCGTTGGGGCTCACCGGCCCAGCCGCGACGGAACACCTCGATCTGGTCGTCGATCAACTCCGGTCGGTTCCGGTCCGCGTACTCGACGGCCGCGGAGATCGTCGCGCCCGCCACCTCACGGTTGATGCCCGAGCGCCTGCGCAGCTCCGAGACCGGCAGTTCGTCGTACTCGGCACGGTTGACCCGCAGCGGCACCTCGACGGTGTGCCCGACCGCGCCGTGGTAGATCGAGTACATCGGCGTGAAGATCGGCGGCCAGTCGTCCCACTCGCCGGGTTCGAAGTCACGGAAGGGAATGTCGGCGCGCGCGGTCTCGTCGTGCCCGAGCTCGCCGATCGCCCGTTCCATGCCGAGCGCGTTCTCGTAGGCGTGCTTGAGGTACAGGTCGTACTCGTAGTTCTGGCCGTGTGGCGGCGTTCCGGGTTCGATCAACGTGGTGCCCGTGTAGCCGTGCTCGTCGATCATCACCAGTGGCTGGGTCTCGATCAGCACGTCGCGCACGGCACGGGACTCCGGCTGGGTCGAGGTGATGTGGTCCCGGTTGACGTCGAAGCCGGCGGCGTTGACGCGTGTGCCCGCGACCCGGCCGTCCGGGTTGTTGCTCACCGTCAGGTACACGCGGGTCGAGTCGAGCAACGCGCGGTCGTCGGCGTCCCTGCTGGTGGCGAGCCGTTCGATGACGTCGAGCGCGCCGTCGGTGCCCTCCCACTCGTCGCCGTGGATGTTGGCGTTGATCCACACCGGCGCCTTGTACTCCCGCGCCAGCCGCTCGTCGGCCGCAGCGGCCTTCGGGTCCTGTTCGATGAGCTCGCGCCAGCGCTCCTGCCGCGCGGCCTCCCGCGGGGACTCCGGCGAGGTCAACGTCACCAGGTACAGATCGCGACCCTGCGTGCTCTGGCCGATCACCTCGGCCGACACGCGATCACTGCGCTCCTGCAGGTCGTTCAGCTGCGGAGCGATGTCGTGGTACGGCGTGAGCCCGAGCTTGACCGCCTTGTCGTCGGGGTTCTCGGGGAACTCGCGCAGCTGCGTCCGGCGCGGATAACCCTCGTGGTCCCCGACCGTGCGGTTCTGTCCGGTCGCATCGACGGACCGGGTCTGCTCAGCCGGGGCCGCCGTGCGGACATGCCCACCGTCGCGGCCGTCGCTCGCCCGGCCCGCGCCGACCGATTCCTGTGCGCCCACGGGCGCCGCGAGTGCAGGCAGGGTCGCCACCACGGCGACCGCGGCGAATACCCGGCGAACCGAACGTGCGAGAGCCACTGCGCCTCCTGTCCGGCGTGCACATGACGTCCGGGACGTCCCGAACGCCCCGAATCGGAGGCACAGCCTTTCGCACCGCTAACGATCTCCGCAAGAGCCCGCGCGTAACGCCGACGTAAAGGAGCAGTCCGCCCCGACCGGCCGGTGTGGACGCACGCGCTGTTCCGCGGGTCAGCCGCCGAACAACTGGACGAGCTTGCGAGCCAGCTCCACCGCGCCGTAGGCGAACGGCAGGCCCACCCACACCCAGGCGACGATCAGCAGGCCCCTGCGCCGTGTCGACATCTCGCTCATCGGGTCTCCTTCGTGGCGTCGGCCGGTTCACCTTCCGGCTCGTGGAAACGCGGGTTCACCGGGCGCACGAACTCGTTGGCGATGAACCCGACGATCAGCAGGCCCATCATGATCAGCAGCGACATCGAGAACAGGTCCGGACCCTGCTTGCCTGCCGCCTCCTGACTGTCGGCGATCGCGTTGACGATCAGCGGCCCGAGCACACCGGCGGTCGACCACGCGGTGAGCAGCCGTCCGTGGATGGCACCGACCTGGTACGTGCCGAACAGGTCCTTCAGGTACGCCGGGATCGTGGCGAATCCGCCGCCGTAGAACGACAGGATCAGCGCCGCGGCCACGACGAACAGGAACTTCGACGAGTTGGTGGTCAGCGCGATCACCAGGTACAGCAGCGCACCCACGCCGAGGTACAGCCGGTAGATGTTCTTGCGGCCCACCAGGTCCGACGTGGACGACCACACGAAGCGGCCGAGCATGTTGGTCAGCGACAGCAGTCCCACGAAGCCGGCTGCGGCCGCGGCGCTCACCGGTGCCGACGTCTCACGGAAGAACTCGCTGATCATCGGCGAGGCCTTCTCCAGGATGCCGATGCCCGCGGTGACGTTCAGGCACAGCACGACCCACAGCAGCCAGAACTGCGGGGTGCGCAGGGCGTTGTTGGCCGAGACCGAGATGGACCGCCCGCCGGCCTGCTCGATCGGCTTGCCCGGCGGTGTCCAATCGGGAGCCGGGACGCGCACCAGGAACACACCCAGCGACATGAATCCGAAGTAGACGATGCCGTGCACCAGCATCGTCGTGGCGATGCCGCCGGACTCGGTGCCGAACCAGTCGAGCATCTGACTCGACCACGGCGAGGCGATCAGCGCCCCGCCACCGAAGCCCATGATGGCGATTCCCGTGGCCATACCGGGCCGGTCGGGGAACCACTTCATCAGCGTGGAGACCGGGGAGATGTACCCGATCCCGAGCCCGACACCGCCCACGACGCCGTAGCCCAGCACGACGAGCCAGAACTGCTCGGTCGCCACGCCGAGCGCCGAGACGAGGAAACCCGACGAGAAGCAGGTCATCGACACGAACATCGCCCAGCGCGGGCCGTTGCGTTCCACGAGGGTGCCGCCGAACGCGGCCGACAGCCCCAGCATCACGATCGCGAGCTGGAAGGGCAGCGCGCTCTGCGTCCCGCTCAACCCGAGGGAGCCCTCGAGCGGCGGCTTGAACACGCTCCACGCGTACACCTGCCCGATCGCCAGATGCACGGCCAGCGCGGCAGGTGGGACCAGCCACCGGCTCCAGTCAGCCGGTGCGATCGTGCGAGAACGGTCGAGGAATCCGATGGCCAAGTCCGTCACTCTCCTACGCTGGAGTCATAGGTGTGCGCGGCCACCGTATGCCAACGGCCCGCCCGCGCACAGCCCGAACCCCCGACCGATGTCTGGAGTGACGCCCTGATGGGCAGAGTGACGGTGCGCCGACCGGTGCGCATGCTCACCGAGAACACGGCGCGAACCAGGCCGGACGCGCTCGCGGCCGAGGAACCGCTCGAACTGCGCGTGTCCGGATCACCCCTCGCCGTGACGATGCGCACGCCGGGCCACGACGTGGAACTCGCACACGGATTCCTCCTGTCCGAAGGCGTCATCGGCGCCAGGGAGGACGTCTCCACGGCACGGTACTGCGCGGGGACCGACGACGAGGGACGTAATACGTACAACGTCCTCGACGTCGCACTCGCCCCCGGCGTCGCACCACCCGATCCGGGCGTGGAACGGAACTTCTACACGACGTCCTCGTGCGGCGTGTGCGGCAAGGCGGCACTCGACGCGGTGAAACTGCGCACCCGCTTCTCCCCCGCCGGCGCCTCGCTGAGCGTGACCCCGGAGATGCTCGCCACACTGCCGGACACACTGCGCGCCAAGCAGAAGGTGTTCGCCTCGACCGGCGGGCTGCACGCGGCGGCCCTGTTCACCGCCGACGGCACGATCTCGGACGTACGCGAGGACGTCGGCAGGCACAACGCGGTCGACAAGGTGCTCGGCAAGGCACTCCTCGACGGGATCGTGCCCGGACACGACCGTGGACTGCTCGTGTCCGGACGTGCCTCGTTCGAACTGGTGCAGAAGGCCGCGATGGCGGGTATCCCGCTACTGGCCGCCGTCTCCGCTCCGTCCTCACTGGCCGTGGAGCTGGCGGACGAGCAGGGTATGACGCTGATCGGGTTCCTGCGAGGCTCGAGCATGAACATCTACACGGGAGGGAACCGCGTTGCCGAGACATAGGGCTGCCGCATCGCCCAGTCGGAGGTCGTTCCTGCTGGGTGGGACGGCGGCCCTCGCCACGGCGGGATTCGCCACACTGTGCGGCTCGTCGTCGGCGCAGGGGACGCTGACCCGGATCACCCCCGACATCCACTCCGAACAGGTCTACTCGCGGGCACGTGGCCAGCACGTGCACATGGTGCTGATGCTGCCCAGCGCCGTGCCGTCCCGGCATCTGCCCATGGTGGTGCAGCTGCACGCGCGCGGCGGCACCGCGCGGCGGTCGTCGCCGAACGGCCTCGTCCCGCACCTGGCGCAGGAGGTGGCCGCGGGCACGGTACGGCCGTTCGGCGTGGTCGCGGTCGACGGCGGCGAGTACTCCTACTGGCACGAGTCGACACCCGGCGACGATCCGATGGCCATGCTGCTCGACGAACTGCCCGGATGGCTCGCCGAACGCGGCCTCGGCGGCCTCGACGGGCAGCCATTCGCGGTGACCGGAACGTCGATGGGCGGTTTCGGGGCGCTGGTCTACACCCGGTTCCGGCACGAACGCGGCAATCCGGTGACGGCGGCGGGCGTGGTGGCTCCCGCGCTGATGACCGAGTGGTCCGAGATGGAGGAACGCGATGCGTTCCGCAACGCCGACGAGTGGACCGAACTCGATCCGCTGCGCAACGTCGACGCCCTCGGCGATGCCGCACTCGGCGTGTGGTGCGGCACGTCCGACTGGTTCGTCGACGGCACGCGGCGGTTCGTCCGCAAGGCCCGCCCGGACGTGGTGTATTTCGGCGAAGGCGGGCACACGGGCGACTTCTACACCGGAGTCGTGCCGGACGTCGTCCGGTTCCTCGGCGGGCACGCCCCGAATCTGGACGAGCTGCGCAGCTGACCCCCGCCCGTGACGCGGCGGGATCGGACAGGGTTAGCGGAACCAGACGCGGGTGGCCGTGTGGTCGCTTCCCCGGTGGGTACGGACCAAATCGGACAGCCGGTTCACGAGGAACAGACCACGGCCGCCCAGCCGGTCGGGCGGAGGTGGCACGCGGCCGGCGAGCGGATCGGTGTGCCGCCCGCCATCGTCCACCTGGCACACGACCGAGTCCCCGTCGTCGGGGTCCTGCTCCCGCCACACCCGCAGGGTCCCGGATCCGCCGCCGTGCTGGACGCTGTTGGCGGTCAGCTCCCCCACCACGACGGCGACGTCCTCGAGCCGATGCCGGGCGATCCCGTAGCACTCGGCGTGCGCGGTGGCGTACCGGCGGGCCTCGGCCAACGTGTGCAGGTCGAAGCCGAACGCCGGGACGTCGGGTGGCGGGGTCAGCGGCCGATTGCAGCCCGCGACGACACCGGCGGGCGCGTAGGTACCGCTGGCGTGGGGGCCGTGTTCGTCGATCAGTTCCGGGTGGGTGGCTGCCGCGTCGGCGATGATCGACGGTGCGAGCGTGGTCGCGTCGTAGGGACACAGGATCGTCGCGCGCCTGCCGTCGAACGCGTCGTTGATGAGCGCCTCGTGTTCGAGGGCCGCCAGGTACTCGGTGCTGGTCCGATCGGACCAGATCGGCTCACCGACGAGCCGGACGTGTCCGGTGTGCCCGTCCGCGAACGGGCGCAGAAGTCCACCGATGATCCCGGTCGGATTGCGGCCGACCTCGGCCATGTCCACAAGGTGCACGGCGGTGGCGTCGGAGGTGCCGAGCGCGCGCCGCACAGCCGCCAGGCGTACACCCGGCAGCGCGACGGCCACCGGCTCACCGGCCGCGATCCCGTCGCGGACGAACGGAACGATCGTGTTCAGATAGTCGACGTCGTTCCGGTAGACCAGTGCCTGGTGCGAAAGCCCGAGGGATTCCCGTACACCGGAACCGTCGATCCCGCTGCTGCTGACCACAGCCTGGATTCCTCTTCGCGTCGACGCACCCTACCGGGGAGCGGATAGCCCGCTACCGACGCGCCGAAACCTCGCATCCGAGGACTGTTCCGACGGGGTTCACCACACGCGGTTGATGATGCCGAGCAACCAGAATCCCAGCGCGACCCCTGCCGCGACGAGCGCGGTCCAGCCGAGGCGCTGCCGGTCGTCGGATGCGCCCCGCGCCCGCCACGCCCCGAAGGAGGCCAGCCCGAACGAGGCCAGCGGCACCAGCGGCCACAGGGACGTGCGCGTGATCATCGCGGCCACGCACACCAGCATGAACACGCCCAGCGCGGCGGCGAGCGCCAGCTGCACCCGCGGGTGCCTCAGCCGGAGCGCTTCGACCAGACGTGCCGTCACGTCACCGGATTCGCTCACCATGTCCCCAGGCATTCACGGCGCAGGCCGCGCGTGCCGCCGAGTCCTGCGATGTCGTCATGTGCGGATTGTGTCTCGGAGGTGCGGGAAGTCCACCTGCTCAGGCGGACTTCTCCCCGCGCTCACCGCTGCGACGACGGGACGGCTGCCGCGACACGATCGTCGGGTTCACGTTCTCCCGCACCGTCTGCTCGGTGATGACGACCTTGGCCACGTCCTCCCTGCTCGGGATGTCGTACATGACCGGCTGGAGGACCTCCTCCATGATCGCCCGCAGTCCACGCGCACCGGTGCCGCGCAGCAACGCCTGGTCGGCGATGGCCTCGAGCGCGGTGTCGGTGAACTCGAGCTCGACGTTGTCCATCTCGAACAGCTTCGTGTACTGCTTCGTCAGGGCGTTGCGCGGCTCGGTCAGGATCTTCACCAGCGCCGTCTTGTCGAGGTTGGTCACGCTCGCCATCACCGGCACTCGGCCGATGAACTCGGGGATCAACCCGAACTTGATCAGGTCCTCCGGCATCGTCTCGCTGAACACGTCGCTCTGCGCGATCTCCTGCTTGGTACGGATCTCCGCGCCGAAGCCGAGGCCACGCTTGCCGACGCGTTCGTTGACGATCTGCTCCAGCCCGGCGAAGGCACCGGCGACGATGAACAACACGTTGGTCGTGTCGATCTGGATGAACTCCTGGTGCGGGTGCTTGCGGCCGCCCTGCGGGGGCACCGCCGCGGTCGTTCCCTCCAGGATCTTCAGCAGCGCCTGCTGCACGCCCTCGCCCGACACGTCACGCGTGATGGACGGGTTCTCGGACTTGCGGGCGATCTTGTCGACCTCGTCGATGTAGATGATGCCCGTCTCGGCGCGTTTGACGTCGTAGTCGGCGGCCTGGATGAGCTTGAGGAGGATGTTCTCGACATCCTCGCCGACGTAGCCCGCCTCGGTCAGCGCCGTCGCGTCGGCGATGGCGAACGGGACGTTCAGCATCTTCGCGAGCGTCTGGGCGAGATAGGTCTTGCCGCAGCCGGTCGGCCCGAGCATGAGGATGTTCGACTTGGCGAGCTCGACGGGCTCGTCCTTCGAGTCCTTGGGGCCCGTCTTGCCCTGCGACTGGATGCGCTTGTAGTGGTTGTACACCGCGACGGCCAGCGCGCGCTTCGCCTCGTCCTGGCCGATGATGTACTGCTCGAGGAACTCGTGGATCTCCGCGGGCTTGGGCAGTTCGTCGAGCTTGACGTCGCCCGCCTCGGCGAGTTCCTCCTCGATGATCTCGTTGCAGAGATCGATGCACTCATCGCAGATGTAGACCCCGGGTCCGGCGATGAGCTTCTTCACCTGTTTTTGGCTCTTACCGCAGAACGAGCACTTGAGCAGGTCGCCGCCCTCGCCGATGCGTGCCATGGCCGTTGACCTCGTCCCCTCCGGTGCGTCAGGCGCACCTGACTCGTCTCGGTGCCGCCTGGTGAACACAGTGAACAGGCGCCACGCGCTGTCTCTTGACGGTACCCGTCACCCGGGACCGATGGGAGCCCGCCGCATCAACTCGGACGGTCTTCCCGACACGATAGCCCGCCGGGCGGGGGCGTGTCTGGCGACGACACGCTCCCGCCCGACGGGCTGTGGGTCACTTCCCTGCGCCCTTGCGGTACGCGAGGACCTCGTCGATGATCCCGTACTCCTTGGCCTCCTCGGCCGTCAGGATCTTGTCGCGCTCGACGTCCCTGCGGACCTCTTCCTCGCTCTTGTCGGTGTGCTGAGCCAGCGTCGTCTCCATGAGGCGGCGGATGCGCTGGATCTCGGCCGCCTGGATCTCCAGGTCGGACACCTGGCCGTAGGTGCCTTCGGTGGCCGGCTGGTGGATCAGCACGCGCGAGTTCGGCAGCGCCATGCGCTTGCCCTTGGTGCCCGCCGCCAGCAGCACGGCCGCCGCGGACGCGGCCTGGCCGAGCACGACGGTCTGGATGTCGGGCCGCACGAACTGCATCGTGTCGTAGATCGCCATGAGAGCGGTGAAGGAACCGCCGGGCGAGTTGATGTAGATCGTGATGTCGCGGTCCGGGTCCTCGTGCTCGAGGTGCAGCAGCTGGGCCATCACGTCGTTGGCGGAGGCGTCGTCCACCTGCACGCCGAGCATGATCTGACGCTCTTCGTAGAGCTTGTTGTACGGGTTCGACTCCTTGACCCCGTAGCTGGTGCGCTCCACGTAGGAGGGCATCACGTACCGGGACTGAGGAAGCTGGAAGTTGTTCATCGGTGTTCTCCTTCTCCGATCCCGGTCAGTTAGCGCTCGGAGTCGGGTTCTCGCGGGTGAGAACCTGGTCCACGAAGCCGTAGTCCAGTGCCTCCTGCGCGGTGAACCAGCGGTCGCGGTCACCGTCGGCGAGGACCTGCTCGACCGTCTGGCCGGTCTGCTCGGCCGTGATGCGCGCCAGCTCCTGCTTCCACTTGCCGAACACCTCGGCCTGGATGGCGATGTCCGACGCGGTGCCGCCGACGCCGGCCGACGGCTGGTGCATCAGGATGCGCGCGTGCTGCAGCGCGTACCGCTTGCCGGGCGTGCCCGACGACAGAAGGAACTGGCCCATGGAGGCCGCCATGCCCATCGCGTAGGTCGCCACGTCCGGCTCGATGAGCTGCATCGTGTCGTAGATGGCGAACCCGGCGGTGACCGAACCGCCCGGCGAGTTGATGTAGAAGCGGATGTCGGCCTGGGAGTCCTCGGCCGACAGCAGCAACAGCTGCGCGGTGATGCGGTTGGCGACCTCGTCATTGACCTCGGAACCCAGCACCACGATGCGTTCCTGGAGCAGCCGCTCGTACACCGAGTCGGTCAGGTTCAGTCCCGCGGTGCTGGTGCGCCCCTCGGGCATGTGCTGCGTCACGTCTGCCTGCCTTTTTTCGAAGTCTCAGATCTTGCATCCGACCCTAACGAACTCGGGCGGCGCAGAATGCCTGACGCCGCCCGAGTTCGCTCAGAGCATGAAGAGAAATCACTTGTCCGAGGACTGTGCCGCGTCGGCGGCCTCGCCCTCGGTCGTCTCCTCGGCGTCCGTCTCCTCGGCGTCGCTGTCGGCGGCCGCACTCTCGACGGCCTCGGGGACCTCGGGGGTTTCCTCGTCGTCCTCCGGTCCGAACAGCTCGGTCAGGTCGAGCGCCTCGCCGGACTCGTCGGTGACGGTGGCGCCGCGGACGACGGTCGCCAGCGCCTTGCCACGGCGCACGTCGGCGAAGATCGCACCAAGCTGGCCGGACTGCTGGGCACGCTGGATGTACTCGTCGGGGCTGACGCCGAAGCGCTGGGCCTGGTAGATGATCCGCTCGGTCAGCTCCTGGTCACCGACCTGCACCTCGCGCTCGTCGGCGATGGTGTCGAGCAGCAGCTGGGTGCGGACCGACTTCTCGGCCTCGGCGCGGACCTCGTCCTCCCACTCCTGCGGGTCGCGACCCTCGGCCTCGAGCGCCTTCTTGTAGGCCTCTTCGTCGTGGTCGTACGGGTGGATCGCGTCGTGCTTGGCGTTGTCGATCTCGCCCTGCAGGACCTTCTCCGGCACGGGGACCTCGACGCGCTCGAGCAGCTGCTCGAGCACCTTGTCCCGCGCCTCGACGCCCTGCTGCATGCGCTTGGAGCGGCTGATGCGCTCGCGCAGGTCCGCGGTCAACTCGTCGATCGTGTCGAACTCGCTGGCCATCTGGGCGAACTCGTCGTCCGCCTCGGGCAGCTCGCGTTCCTTGACGCTGCCGAGCGTGACCGTGACCTCCGCGTCCTTGCCGGCGTACTCACCGGCGACGAGCTGCGTGGTGAAGGTCTTCGACTCGCCTTCGGACAGGCCGATGAGCGCCTCGTCGATGCCGTCGATGAGCTGGCCGGAGCCGATCTCGTAGGACAGGCCGGTGGTGGAGGCCCCGGGGACCTCCTCGCCGTCGACGGTGGCGGACAGGTCGATGGAGGTGAAGTCGCCGTTCTGGGCCGGGCGCTCGACACCGGTGAGGGTGCCGAAGCGGGCGCGCAGGTTGTCGAGCTCGGCCTGCACCTCCTCGTCGGTCACCTCGATGTCGGAGACGGTGACCGACAGGTCGTCCAGGTCCGGGATCGTGATCTCCGGACGGACGTCGACCTCGGCGGTGAACTCCAGCACGTCCTTGTCCTCGAGCTTGGTGATCTCGAAGTCGGGCTGGCCGAGGGTGCGGACGTCGCCGGTCTGCACGGCCTCCATGTACTTGGCGGGGATGGCCTCGTTGACGACCTCGTCGAGCACCGGAGCACGGCCGATCCGGCTCTCAAGGACGGGCGCGGGGGCCTTGCCCGGGCGGAAGCCGGGGATCCGGACCTGCTGAGCGATCTTGCGGTAGGCGCGGTCGAAGTTCGGTTTGAGCTCGTCGAACGGCACCTCGACATTGATCTTCACGCGCGTCGGGCTCAGCTGCTCGACGGTGCTCTTCAACGTTTTCTCCTAGGCGGACAGGTGTATCGGACTGTGTACTCGTGTCGCGTACGCGCCGTACACGCCGGGGCGCGGGGTGCGTACGCGTGGTTCGTGGGTTCACCGGTGTCCACCGCAGGTGGACGTGGGGAACCGGAGTCCGAGTCTAAGTCAGCGGGCCCGCGACGGCCGGGCCGCCCCTCACCCGCGCGGCCGGGCCGCCCCTCACCGGGTGGGCGCGGCGCTGCGGGCGTGGGCGCGGGGGCACCGAGCCACGCCCGGACGGCACCGGAGGGTCACCGCCGGAGGCGGGCCGTCCGGTGCGTCACCGTCCGTCCGGTTCGCGTCCCGGCCGTCCCCCCGTCTCGCCGCCGGCCGCGGAATCGGCGGGGTCGGCCGGTGGGCGGAGCCGCCGGAGCCATCGGCGCCAGATGATGAACGTGGGCACGCCCACGGCCACCACGACGCCGAGGACCACGACGACGGGTGCGTCGGCGCCGGTACCGACGGCCACGAGGACTCCGCCCGCGATGAACAGTGCGGCGAGGGCGGCGATCGTCCAGAGCACGCGCGGCAGTCCGGGCCGCAGTGTGGTCAGACGCTGGGCAAGGCGCGGATCGTCCTCGCCCAACCGGCGTTCGATGTCGGCGAGCTGTCGCCGTTCTTCGTCCCGGAGGCCCATACGGCATCACCCACCACCGATTATGGATCACCTTCCGCGCCGCGGACAGTCCCGGAGGGCCTCGACTTCGGCGGGTTCCCGCCCGTGTGCGCTCGGTTCCCGCCCGCGGCTCCGGACGGGGCCGGGCCGCGCCGATCGGCTGCCCTTCACGCTCGCGCACCGGGGCGACTAGATTCACACCGTCGGTGTGAACGCCGGGTGCGATGCCGCGGACGGGCCCACCGACGGACGACGTCGTCGGGTGCAAACCGGGAGTGCGCATGTCCGTCCCCGCGCAGGAGGGTCCCCAGAGGGGGATCGTCTGGTCGCGGCGTCTGCGCGACCCGGCGGCGATCCTCGAGGTCGCCCGGCACGTGACCGAGGATCTGGCCGACGGGCTGACCGGGCCCCGGGTGCGGTCGGCGACGCGGGCGATCCGGCGTCTGCTCGCCTCGGAGGGGGTCGCGCTGGCCGATCTGTCCGGGCGCCTCACCCTGTCGGGTTCCCTTCCGCGGGACGTGGACACCGCCCAGCTGGTCGACGACGTGCTGCACACGGAGAGCCGGCGCAGGCACGCCGAGGTGGTCGCCGAGCCGCTGATCGTGCACGACGAGCTCGCGGGTGTCCTCGTCGTCGCGGGCACGACCCGCGTGTCGGCGCTGCGCGAGGTCACCGCGCTGCTCGTGGCGGCGCTCGAACGGGGAAGGTTGGAGGCGTCGGCCGAGGAGGCCGCCGAGGCCGAGCTGCGCGCGCTGCGCGCCGAGATCTCGCCGCACTTCGTCTACAACGCACTCACGGTCGTCGCCGGGCTGGTGCGGCCCGATCCGGCACGCTCGCGTGAGCTGCTCCTCGACTTCGCCGACTACATCCGCTACAGCCTCGCCAGCCACGGCGAGTACACGACGGTGGCCGACGAGTTCCACGCGATCGAGACGTACCTGGCCCTGCAGCGCGCGGTGCTCGGCGACCGGCTCAAGGTGCAGGTGCGGGTGGCGCCGGAGGTGCTGGCCGTGGCGATCCCCTATCTCGTGCTGCAACCGCTGGTGGAGAACGCGGTGCGGCACGGGATCGAACGCCGGACCGAGGGGGGCACGGTGCACGTGCTCGGCGAGGCGGAAGGATCGGACTGCGTCATCAGCGTCGAGGACGACGGAGCGGGCATGGATCCGGAACTGGCACAGCGGCTCCTGGCAGGCGACGCCGACGCAGGTGGAATGGGACTGGCCAACGTGGACCGGAGGTTGCGCAACGTGTACGGGCCGTGGTTCGGCCTCGTGATCGAGACGGCCGAGGACGCGGGCACCCGGGTGGTGGCACGCGTCCCGCGATTCCAGCCGGGGGTCGTGCCATGACGGTGCAGGAGAACCCGCAGGCGCTGCACACCGCCGCGAGCGGACTGCGCGTGCTGGCCGTCGACGACGTGCCGGCCGCGCTGGACGACCTGTGCAGTCTGCTGCGGGAAGCGCCCGAGGTCGGTTCCGTCACCGCCGCGGGCGATCCGCTGGCCGCGCTGAAGTCCATCCGCGGCGGCGAGTACGACGCGGTGTTCCTCGACATCGCCATGCCCGGCCTGGACGGGCTCGAGCTGGGCGAGCTGCTGCGTAAGCTCGCCTCTCCCCCGGTCATCGTGTTCGTGACGGCCTACGACGAACACGCCGTGGCCGCCTTCGGTATCGGCGCGGTGGACTACCTGCTCAAACCGGTGCGTGCTGAACGGCTCGCCGAGACGCTGGGGCGCGTGGCACGCATGGCACACGCCGACGAGCCCTCCGGACGACCGTCGGCCGAGGCGCAGGTCCCCGATGCCCGGGTGTCCAACTCGATGGCCGCGCTGCCCGTCGAGGTCGGTGGCCGCACGCGCTACGTGCAACGCGGCGAGGTGCGGTTCGTCGAGGCGCACGGAGACTACGTCCGGTTGCACGCCCCGTCGGGAGTGCATCTGGTGCGGATGCCGATCTCGCGGCTCGAGGAGTACTGGGAGGGTGCCGGCTTCGTGCGGACCCACCGCGGGTTCCTCGTCGCGTTGTCGGCGGTGCGCGAACTGCGCAGCGACTCGGTCGGCGGGCTGCTGGCCCACACCGACGTCGGCGACGTGCCGGTGAGCCGCAGGCACGCGCGGCAGCTGCGCCAACGCCTGCTGGAGGCCGCACAGCAGGGTGAGCTCGAGCGACCGACATGACGGGACGCCGGGTCGCCGTCACCAGCCCGCAGACGCGGCTCGCGCACGCACGCAGGCGCTATCGCGGACCGTGGCGGCCGACGACGCTGGATCCGGCCGAGATGCCGCGTGCGATCGCGCTCTACCGGGCGGGCCGCCGTCGCGCCGTCACGGCGCTCGCGGCCCTGGGCACGCTGATCCTGGGACTGCCGCTGGCGCTGCGGCTGCTGCCTGGACTCGACGACGTGCGGGTCGCGGGCGTGCCGGTGTCGTGGGCGGCGATCGTGCTCGTGCCGTTCCCCGCCATGGTCGTGCTCGCGTTCTGGCATCTGCGGCGCGCCGAGCGGATCGAACAGCAGCTGTACCGCGAGCCTCCCGACGGCACCGAGGAATCGGGGACGTCCGGGGCGTCCGGGGCGGCGGGTGGCACCCGTGATGCCGGGGACGGGGGCCGCGGGTGATCGTCGCGTTCGCCGTCGCGCCGGTCGTGCTGGTGACGATGCTGATCGGCCTGCGCGGGGTCGCCGCCATGCGCACGACGTCGGACTTCCTCGTCGCCTCCCGCCGCGTGTCCCCCCTGCTGAACTCCGCGGCGGTGTCCGGCGAGTACCTGTCGGCCGCCTCGTTCCTCGGCGTCGCGGGCCTGGTCGTCAAGGACGGCATCGGCTCGCTCTGGTATCCGGTCGGCTTCACCGCCGGCTACATCGCGATGCTGGTGCTGGTGGCTGCGCCGATGCGCCGGTCGGGCGCCCTCACCGTGCCCGACTTCGCCGAGGCACGGCTGGGTTCGGCGGCGCTGCGCAGGCTCGCCGCGGTGGTCGTGCTCGTGATCGGCGCGCTGTATCTCGTACCGCAGTTCCGCACCGCCGGACTCGTGCTGAGCGTGGTCACCGAGACGCCCTACTGGGTGGGTGTCGTACTGGCCGGGGTCGTCGTCAGCGCCACGCTCGCTCTCGGCGGCATGCGCGCCGCGACGTACGTGCAGGCGTTCCAGTTCGTGTTCAAGCTCGTACTGTTCATCATTCCGGCCGTGTGGCTGCTCATCCAGGTCGGCCCGCAGGTGCGCAGCGAGGCCGTCCAGCCTGCCGAGTTCACGCACTTCCGCGACGACACGACCGTGACGTTCCGGGTCGGGGCGACGCTCGACGTCCCCCACGGCACCGAGATCCTCGAGGACGGCTCCGCACGTCCGGAGGGCGGTGCCGGCCACGGTGTGCGGGAACTCGACCCCGGCGCGTGGGAGGTGCCGCCCGGCACGACCGTCACCTTCGCCGAGGGCACGCGCGTCCCCGAGGTGCGTGGTGAGGCCGTACCCGGTGCCGACGGCTGGCAGCGTCCCCTGCTGGACTTCCACGACGCCGGGTTCCCACTGCTCGGCACGTGGGCCGTGCTGATCGCGACGATGCTCGGCACGATGGGCCTGCCGCACGTGATCATGCGGTTCCACACCAGCCCGGACGGCCGCGCCGCACGCCGCACGGCCGCGTTCACGGTCGCGCTGCTGAGCGTGTTCTACCTCTTTCCCGGCATCTACGGCGTACTGGGCAGAGTCCTCGTCCCGCATCTGTATCTCACCGGCGCGACCGACAGCGCCGTCGTCGCCCTGCCCGCCCAGGTCGACGACGGCACGACCGGCACCGTCTTCACCGGGCTGTTGACGGCCGGAGCGTTCGCCGCGTTCCTGGCCACCTCGCTCGGACTGCTGCTGGTGGTGTCCGGCGCGATCTCCCACGACCTCGTCCCCGGTGGACTGCGCCAACTGCGCTTCGCCGTGCTCGGTGCCGCGGCGGTGGTCGTGCTGCTGGCGCTGCCCGCGGCCGGGTTCGACGCGGGCACGCTCGTCACGTGGGGCTTCACCGTCGCCGCGTCGACGTTCTGCCCGCTGCTCGTCCTGGGCATCTGGTGGCGGCGGCTGACCGCGGCAGGCGCACTCGCCGGAGTGGCGGCGGGACTGGTGTCCACCGTCGGGTCGTTCCTCGTCAGCGTCGCGGGACCCGAGCTGCACGGCTGGGTCGCGATCCTCGTCGCCCAGCCCGCGCCGTGGTCGGTGCCCGTCGCGTTCCTGACCATGGTCGTCGTGTCGCGCATGGGCAGACCGGCGCCGTGGGCGACGGCCGCGATGCTGCGACTCCACCTGCACGAACACCGCCAGTCGCCGTTCCCCGCGCGCCACCAGAGCGACACCGCGGCACGTGACCTGGGCCACTCGTCGTGGCCCGCGCGCCGTTCGTCGGCCGTTCGTCGCATGACCCGCCGCTTGGGCCGCTGACCAGTTCACCGGCCACCCACCCGGCCTTACGGTGTCGCCCAGCACACACTCCCCGTGCCTTTTCCGAGGCGTGCACCGTGACGAGGCGTGCACCGTGACAAGGAGGTCACCGTGAATTCCACCGAGCCTCAGCCCCCTGAGGCCGACACGTGGGCGCGAGTCCACGCGAGCGAGGACTTCCAGCGGCTGCGCAAGCGGCTGCGGAACTTCGTCTTCCCCATGACCGCGCTCTTTCTGGTCTGGTACCTGACGTACGTGCTGCTGGCCGACTACGCACACGACTTCATGTCGACCAAGGTCGTCGGCAACATCAACCTGGGCCTGATCCTGGGCCTGTTGCAGTTCGTCTCCACGTTCGTGATCACCGGGCTCTACGTGCGGTACGCGAACCGCAAGCTGGACCCGATCGCCGAGAACATCCGGGACGAGGTCGAAGGTGGTGACAAGCAGTGAGCACACTCGCTCAGGGCAGCGTCGAAGGCGGCAACCCGCTGGTCAACATCGGCATCTTCGGCGCGTTCGTCGTCGTGACGCTGGTGATCGTGTTCCGCGCGTCGCGCAACACGAAGACCGCCTCCGACTACTACGCGGCGGGCCGGTCGTTCTCCGGGCCGCAGAACGGCACCGCGATCGCCGGTGACTACCTGTCGGCGGCATCGTTCCTCGGTATCGCAGGCGCCATCGCCGTCTACGGCTACGACGGCTTCCTGTACTCGATCGGCTTCCTCGTCGCCTGGCTGGTGGCGCTGCTGCTCGTCGCCGAGCTGCTGCGCAACACGGGCAAGTTCACGATGGGCGACGTACTGGCGTTCCGGATGCGGCAGCGTCCGGTACGTGCGGCCGCCGCCACCTCGACGCTGGCCGTGTCGTTCTTCTACCTGCTGGCCCAGATGGCCGGTGCGGGCGGCCTGGTGTCGCTGCTGCTCGGGGTCGAGGGCGACGTCGGACAGGGTGTCGTCATCGCCGTCGTCGGCATCGTCATGATCATCTACGTGCTGGTCGGCGGCATGAAGGGCACGACCTGGGTGCAGATCATCAAGGCCAGCCTGCTGATCGCCGGTACGGCCGTGATGACGGTGTGGGTGCTCGGCAAGTACGGCCTGAACCTGTCGGAACTGCTGGGCTCGGCGTCCCAGGCGGCGGGCGGCGGTGACGCACTGCTGAACCCGGGTGAGCAGTACGGCGAGAGCGGCACCACGCAGCTGGACTTCCTCTCGCTCGGTATCGCGCTGGTGCTCGGTACGGCGGGCCTGCCACACGTGCTGATGCGCTTCTACACCGTGCCGACGTCGAAGGAGGCGCGGCGCAGCGTGGTGTGGGCCATCGCCTGGATCGGCCTGTTCTACCTGTTCACGCTCGTGCTCGGCTACGGCGCCGCGGCGCTGGTGGGTACGGACACGATCACGAACGCACCGGGTGGCGAGAACGCGGCGGCTCCGCTGCTGGCGCTCGAACTCGGCGGGCCGGTGCTGCTCGGCTTCATCGCGGCCGTGGCGTTCGCGACGATCCTCGCGGTCGTGGCGGGTCTGACGATCACCGCGTCGGCGTCGTTCGCCCACGACGTCTACGCCAACGTGATCAAGAAGGGCAAGGTCGACAGCAAGACCACCGAGGTGAAGGTCGCCCGCATCACCGCGTGTGTGATCGGCGCGGTCGCCATCGTCGGCGGCATCCTGGCCAAGGACCAGAACGTGGCGTTCCTCGTGGCGCTCGCGTTCGCCGTCGCGGCCTCGGCGAACCTGCCGACGATCCTGTACTCGCTGTTCTGGAAGCGGTTCAACACCCGCGGCGCGCTGTGGTCGATCTACGGCGGTCTGACGACCACGCTCGTGCTCATCGTGTTCTCCCCTGCCGTGTCGGGCAGTGACAGCGCGATGATCCCGGGCGCGGACTTCGCCTGGTTCCCGCTGTCGAACCCGGGCATCGTCTCGATCCCGTTGTCGTTCCTGCTCGGCATCATCGGCACGATGACGTCGAAGGAGCACCTGGAAGGCAAGCACAAGGAGATGGAGGTCCGCTCCCTCACCGGTGCCGGCGCCGAGAAGGCAACCGTGCACTAGGAGGCGCGTCACCCGTGAAGGGCCGTCCGGCGTGTCGCGCCGGGCGGCCCTTCGCGTGGACTGGTCCATACTCGGCACATGGCCGACTTCGACGTCACCCGACTCCGTACGTGTTTCCCCGCGCTGGCCGAGGGGGCGGCGCATTTCGACGGCCCCGGCGGATCCCAGGTGCCCGAGGCGGTCGCTGCGGCGGTCGCCGACACGCTCCGCAGCGCGGTCGCGAACCGGGGCGTGCACACGGCGGCCGAACGGCGCGCCGACCGCATCGTGGGCGACGCGCGGCGCGCGATGGCCGACCTGCTGGCCGCCGACCCGCGGGGCATCGTGTTCGGGCGCAGCATGACGCAGCTGACCTACGACGTCGCGCGCACGCTGGCCAAGGACTGGGGTCCCGGCGACGAGGTCGTGGTGACGACGCTGGACCACGACGCGAACATCCGCCCGTGGGTGCAGGCCGCCGAGGCGCGCGGCGCCACCGTGCGGTGGGCGGATTTCGACCCGGTGACGGGGGAACTGGACGTCGCGGCGGTGCGACGGTTGGTCTCGGAGCGCACCCGCGTGGTGGCCGTGACCGCGGCGTCGAACCTGCTCGGTACCCGTCCGGACGTCGCGGCGATCACGGAGGCGGCGCGTGCCGCAGGTGCGCTGTCCTATGTGGATGGCGTCCATCTGACGCCGCACACCGCGGTCGACATCACGGCTCTGGGTGCGGACTTCTACGCGTGCTCGCCGTACAAGTTCTTCGGCCCGCATCTCGGTGTCGTGGCGGCCGATCCGAGTCAGTGGGAGACGCTCACGCCCGACAAGCTGGCGCCGTCGACCGACGCGGTCCCCGAACGGTTCGAGCTCGGCACCCTGCCCTACGAGCTCCTCGCGGGCACGACCGCTGCCGTCGACGTCATCGCCGGCATGGCGGCCTCCGACGGCGACCGGCGGCAACGGCTGGAGACCTCGCTCGCCGCCGTGGCCCGGCACGAGGACGCCCTCGTGGCGCGACTCGAGGACGGCTTGACCACCGTTGCGGGCGTGCGGCTGTTCGGTGCTCGGGACCGCGAGCGGACCCCGACGGTGCTGTTCACTGTGGACGGACATGCGCCCGGGGAGGTGTACGCGCGGCTCGCCGACCGTGGGGTGAACGCCCCCGCGGGCACGTTCTACGCCCTCGAGTGCTCGCGCAGGCTCGGCCTCGGGGACACCGGCGCGGTGCGTGCCGGCATCGCGCCGTACACCACCGCCGCGGAGGTGGACACGCTCGTCGCCGCGGTCGCCGACATCGCGGCGGCCTGATCACCGGCGAGCGACTCACGCACCGACCGCAGCGGCCGCCTGCCGGGCGGGTTCGCAAATCTCGGCGCGACCTGTAACGACTGTGCCCCTTCGTCCGACGTCAAGGCACATCTGTTGGCAGGTCCCGGCTGTCCGGGCCTGTTCCCGAAAGGTTCGCCATGCGAAGATCCATTGCCACAGCGCTGCTCGCGGTCGGCATGTTGTCGTTCAGCCTGCTCACGGCTCTTCCCGCGGAGGCGGCGGCGCGGATGCAGATCGCCTCGGTCCAGTACGACTCGCCGGGCCGCGACCGGGGCGGCAACGCCAGCCTCAACGCCGAGTGGGTCAAACTCAGGAACACCTCCCGGGTTCCGGTCAACATCACGCGGTTCCGCCTGCACGACAGGCAGGGGCACACGTATCGGTTCCCGCAGACGACGGTGATGCCCGGCAAGGAGATCACGGTGCACACCGGCAAGGGCAAGAACAATCCGTGGCACCGCTACTGGGGACGGAAGTCGTACGTCTGGAACAACAGCGGGGACGGCGCCACGCTGCGCGACACGCACGGCCGGTGGCTGGACGGATGCGGCTGGGGCAACGGCCGCGGCTTCATCAGGTGCTGACCTCGGCGCGCGGGAGCTCCTCGACCGCGGGCCGTGCGAGTCGGCGGCCCCGATGACATGAGTCGACGGACCCGGTGACATGACAAGCGGCTCGAGTCGATCCGACTCGAGCCGCTGTCCGACGTACCGTCCACGAACGTTCGCCGATCATCGCTGACCTGCGACGCCCCGCGCTCATATGAACCTGGAGCGGGCGACGGGAATCGAACCCGCACCACCAGTTTGGAAGACTGGGGCTCTACCATTGAGCTACGCCCGCAGCGGCCGGTGACCGGCTGCGCGAGCAGTCTACCGGTACCCGCTATGGTGTCTGCACACCACCCTCGGGTGGCGCGGCGGGGTGTGGCGCAGCTTGGTAGCGCATTCGCTTTGGGAGCGAAGGGTCGCAGGTTCAAATCCTGTCACCCCGACCGAACACGAGGCCCCTGTCCACGCGTGATGTGGACAGGGGCCTCGTGCATGCCGGGGCCTCGTGCATGGACCTCGTCGACCGGCTCGCTGCTCACCGCCGG
>Ga0079224_100000404_pt1 | contig 41395 bp, 26 predicted proteins | sample Stecom2015_FD_80414 | JGI IMG/M metagenome (GOLD analysis project Ga0079224, IMG submission 80414) | Agricultural soil microbial communities from Utah to study Nitrogen management - Steer compost 2015 | ecosystem: Environmental > Terrestrial > Soil > Agricultural land | place: USA: Utah... | reverse complement strand
TTCGCCCAGCGATGCTGCTGCGCGCGGAACGCGGACATCTCTTCGGGGAGCTCCGCGGGCGTCGTGATATCCGCCCGGTACACGAAACGATAGCCGGCGAGCTGCGCCCGATAGGACAGATCCAAGTCTTCCGTGAGCGTGTCGTGCTCCCAGCCGCCCGCGGCCTCGATCGCGCGCTTGCGCCAGATGCCGCCCGTCCCCGAGAAGTTGAACATGCACGACGTCGCGAAGCGGGCGCGGTTTTCGACCAGATGGTGTCCGTCGAGCATCAACGCCTGAACCGACGTGAGCAGGCTCGCGTCGCGGTTCAAGTGCTCCCAGCGCGTCTGCACCATCCCGACGCGCGGATCGCGGAAGTGCCCCACCACGTCACGCAAGAATCCCGGACGCGGCACGAAGTCGGCATCGAACACGGCGATGAGCTCGCCCTTGGCGATCGAAAGGCCGTGCGCCAGCGCGCCCGCCTTGTAGCCGACGCGGTTCGGTCGGCGAACGTAGCTCGCGTCGATCCCTCGGGCGCGGAGCCCATCGACGGCTGCGCTCGCGATGGCGACCGTCTCGTCGTTCGAGTCGTCGAGGACCTGGATCTCGAGCAGCTCTCGTGGGTAGTCGATCGCGCCCGCGGCTTCGATCACACGCCGGGCGACCGTCGCCTCGTTATAGAGCGGCAGCTGAACCGTCACCCGCGGGAGCTCCCCCTCCGCCAGGGTCGGAGCGCGCTCGAGCTCGGCGAGCTTTCGACGGTGCCGGACGCAGGCGATGGCGAGCAGGGCTCTGTGGACGCCGTACGACGACAGCACGAGCAAGACCGCGCAGTACAGGACGACGATGACGAGCTGCATGGGCCTCGCCCCGGCAGGTACCACCCACCTCCCCCGCCGATTGTCACGCACTTGTAAAACGTTGCATCTTCCTGTCCAAAAAGGGGAGGTGCTTATCGAAGTCCGATGAGCAGCTCCCCCTCCAAACCCCACAGGATCATCTGGTGACCGGCCCGCCGGTCGTCACCCAGAGACGACAAGTCGGCGTCGGACATTCCCGGCGGATTCGGCAGAGCGGCGCAGCTCGTCTCGACCTCGCCGCGGCGAAATCCGCCGAGCGAAATGTTGGCAAAGAGCGAGACGTGCACGAGCCGATGCACGGGGAGGCGCGCTCCCCCGCCGACGCGAAGCGCGGGGCCCCAGTAACGAAGTGTTTGCCGAGCGCTTTCACCGCACTGCTGTGAGGGCGTGAACCGGAGCTCGCGCTCGATCTCCAGCTCTTCGTACACGGTGATGCCGAGCTCGCCGAAGCCGCCCAGCCGGCCCGGAGGCGTGCCGGCGATCACGGCAAAACCGATGGCCCGACCGCGAACGCGGCTCTCGACGGCGACGCTCCCTGGCTCGAAGGGTTGCGCGAAGGTGAGAGCCGGAGCGCGGGGCGACGTGAGCGTCACCCCTTGGAGATAGAGCTTCGCGCCGAAGTAGCGCGCGAACGTGGCGCCGACCGAGAGCTCGAGCGCACCGCCCGGGCCCGCATAGTCGCTCATCGCCGTGGCCTCACCCTTCAAGAGCCTTCCCGTCGGGATCGCCGCTCCGAGGCGCACGCCCGCGATGAAGCCGAGCTTGGGTGGCTCCCGCGCTGCGTCCGGGTCATCGGGCGGCGGCGAGAGCGGCTCGGGGGCCGCGGGCTCGCGTTCCAGGGGAATCAGCTGGAGATCGACGACGCCCTGCTCGCCTTCACCCAGCTCCACGACCTTTCGCGCGGGCGCAAAGCCCGGCGCGGACGCGATCACGACGCGCCGGCCCGGATTGGCAGGTCGGTCGATGCCAACGACCGCGGACGAGACTTCGTTCCCGTCGATCGTGAGCGTCAGCCCGTCGACCCCGGAGGGTGTGATTTGGATGCGCAGCGCCGGAATGCGCGCTTCGAGCTCGGGCGCTTCCACCTCCGCCGCGCGGACGGCGTCGAGAAAAGCGCCGGGCGCGTCCGGACCGATATCGGCCCGCAGCAAGCGCTTGTACGTCTCCGACGCTTCGACGAGCAACCCGAGCTCCGCCTGCGACCGCGCGATGTAGAGGAGGTGCACCGGTGCGTGAAACAGCGCTTCGGCGCGCTGCAGGCGATCCAGCGCATCCGAGTAGCGGCCTTCGCGGAAGAGCTCGATTCCCTCGGTGGCGAGGTTGCGCGCCGTGGCCTTGTCCGCCGCGGACTGCGCCAGGGACGGACGCCCCCACGTGGAGAGCCCGGCACAGACGAGCCAAAGCCCAAGCAGCGTGTTCTTCCGCAAGGTAACCTTCGCGGCGGGAAGCCGCTCCCGCCCAGACTAGTACATCGGGTCCCGTGTCATTTCCGGATTTCGCGATCGAAGCGCCGTGCGCTCCGGATTGCGCACACCGTCTCCGCTCGAGCCCTCGCGGATTGGCGAGCCGGTTCAGCCTAGGCTCAATGCCAATCCGTCGAGCCGATCGACATTCTAGGAAACAGCCCGATCAGTAGCCGAGGTCGATGGGGCGGCGCTTGCGAGGCGGCCGCGCCGACGCTGCCGGCTCGCGCTTCGAGGGGCCCGACGCGGCGGGGCGTGCTCGCGTCTTCTTGCTGGTGGTGGACGGCCGCTCACGGGGATTTTCCCGCGCCTTCTCCGCGTCGGCCCCCGAGTCCTCGGCTCCCCCGGCCTCGGCTCGAGCGGGGGTTTCCGGTCGCGCTCCGGTCCGAGCCGCGCTGGGGGGCGGCACCGAAACGGGAACCACCGTGGTGCCGGTCGTGGGCTCGCTGGCGCGCGTCGCCGCGCTCGCCGGCTCGGCCTCGGGCTCGGAGCGCATCCAGAAGGCGATCGCCGCGCCCACGAGGCACACGCCCCCCAACGCGAGCGCAAGGGTCGTCCTCCGGCTGTGCCGCCAAACGAACGGGATCGCCGGCCGTGTCGTCGGCGCCCCGGTTGCCATGCCGAACGCCGGGGGACGCACGCCGCGCGCGATCTGGGGTGGCTCGGGCGTGAAGCCGAGGTCCGTGGTGCCGAGCGCCGGGCGCGGCGGCAACCCGCACACGGCTCCCAGCGCCTCCGAGAGCTCCTGCACGGTCTGGAAGCGACTCTCGACGTCCCGCGCGAGCGCTCGCTCGATGAAGGCGTCGAACCCCTCCGGCACGTCTCCTCGGACCGCGGACGGAAGGCGGATGGGCTCCGTGCAGAGGCGAACCAAGAGATCGCCAATCGCCTCCCCCTCGAACGGGAGCTCACCCACGATGCACCGATACGCGATCACGCCGAGCGACCAGATGTCCGTTCGATGATCCACGCTGCGCAGGCCCCGGGCCTGCTCAGGGCTCATGAAGAACGGTGTTCCGAGCACGGAGCCAGTCCGCGTCGCCGAGGAGGACGCCCCGAGCCGTTGATCCGTAAACTTCGCGATGCCGAAATCGAGGACCTTGACGACAATCGCCTGATCCTCCTCGTCCCAAACGAGGAAGATGTTCTCCGGCTTCAAGTCCCGGTGCACGATGCCGGCGGCGTGCGCCTTCGCCAGCGCGCGACACACTTGATGGATGATGAGGGCCGTTTCCGGGGGTGAGATTCGGTCGACGCGATCGAGCTTCTGATCCAGCGTCTCGCCCTCGAGATACTCCATCACGATGAACGGGCGGCCGTCCTCACCGACACCGTGGTCGTGAATTTCGACCACGTGCTTCGTCGGCAACGCGGCGGCGGCCCGCGCCTCGTTCTCGAAGCGGCTTCGCGCCTCCGGGCTCTGGGCGTACTCGGCGTCGATGAACTTGACGGCGACTCGGTTCCCGAGTGTCGCGTGCACGCCCTCCCAAACCGTGCCCATGCCGCCGCGGCCGAGCAGCCGAGTCAGGCGGTACTTTCCCGCTACGAGCGGCGGTTCATGAGCCGTGAGAGCAGGCACGAGAAGAGCCTATCGGGTCGAACCGGAGGCGCCATTGCGGACGCCACCGGCCGTTTCGAGCAAGCAAACCAAAGCGAGGGAACCCAGACGCAGCGCGTTATCACCTGGCGTCCGGTTTCCGTCGGAAACCAATAGTACAGCACAGCAGCTCGAGCGATGACTCCGTGCAGGGGAATCCACATTGCACCCACACTGAACATCGACTGCGGGCTTTCTGGTCGGTCGGAGTCGAAATCGGGACCGCGCCGCCGGGCTCGGCAGAAACCCCACTCACCAAAGGTCGTGCGGCGTCCTGCGATCGTGTCCACCGGCAATAGCGCCGCCGGGCTCGGCAGAAACCCCACTCACCAAGGGGGAAAGCCGCGCGGAACGTCACGCGTTCGTCTCATCGGGTTCGCGGAGTCGCCACCACCGGGGGTCACGCTGCCCGACATGAGCTACGCGGCCATGGACCTCGGCTCGAGCTCCTTCCACCTGCTGGTTGCCGCTCCGGATCCGCGCGGTGGGTTGGTCAAGCTGAGCTCGTATCGGGAGGTGCTGGCCCTCGGGCGGCACCTCGACGCCGAAGGCCGGCTCCCGGCGGCCGTGATCGGACGGGCGCTCGACGCCCTCGGGACCATGGTCGCCCTTTCGCGTTCGTTCCGCGCGCACCCCATCGCGGTCGGGACCAGCGCGCTCAGGAACGCGCGGAACCGCGCCGAGCTCGTGCAGCGCGCGGCAGACAGCCTCGATCTTCGCGTCGAGATCCTCTCCGGCTCGGAGGAAGCCGAGCTCGTCTACCGCGGCGCGCGGAGCGCCCTGAGCGGCCTTCCGGAGCGCACCGCGGTCCTCGACCTCGGCGGGGGCTCGCTCGAGATCGCCGTCGGCGAGCAGGACGCGTGCTTGTACACCGCCTCGCTGCCGCTCGGATTCTTGCGGGTGCCCTCCAAGGAGCCGCGCGCCGTTCGCGCTCACGTCCTCGCCTCGGCGCGCGCCGTCGTGAAGCGAGTCCGTGCGCTCGCGCCCGAAGCCTGGGTGCTGAGCGGCGGCACCGCGCGCGCTCTGGCCACGCTCGCTGGCCCCGCGTATCGCGTCGAAGGGCGGCCGCTCTTCCGTACCGGCCTAGAGACCCTCGCCCACGAGCTCGCGGCGAGCCGGCCCGCGCGACTCGAGGAGCTCGGCGTGAAGCCCGAGCGCGGCGAGACGATCGCGACGGGCGCCCTGGTGCTGGCGGCGGCCGTCGACGCGCTGCGCGCGCCGTGGGTGCACCTCTCGCGTGGCGGACTGCGCGAAGGGGTCGTCCTGCGCGAGATGGAGCGACGGCGGCGCGCGCTCGACGGCAGGCTCGGCAGGCGCGCCGCAGCGTACAGCGCCGGAATGGCCCTGCGCTGACCTGCTCGATCGAGCGGGTTTACCGCAAAAAATCGGTTCTGGCGCCGGCACTTTGCCGGAAACGCGGTAAGCGGGGCGCATGCCGAGCGAGCTCTTCCCCGCGGGCGCTTCCGACGTCCTCTACCTCGTCGACCTGTCGAGCTACGTGCTGCGCGCGTACCACGCGATCGGTCCGCTTTCGAGCCCCACGGGGGAGCCCACGCACGCCGTTCACGGCACGGTCAGCATGCTCGAGCGCCTGCTCCGAGAGCGCCGCCCCGAGCTCTTCGCAATCGCGATGGACAGCGGTCGCGCCACGTTCCGCAGCGAGCTGTTCCCGGACTACAAAGCCAACCGACCGAGCGCTCCCGACGACCTTCGCCAACAGATGCAGCGCTGCGAGCAGATCGTGCGCGCGTTCAACGTCGAGGTCCTCAAGCTCGACGGCGTCGAGGCCGACGATCTGATCGCCGCGTGTGTCGCGTGCGCCCGGCAACGGAAGCTCCGCGTCGTGATCGTCGCCGCCGACAAGGACCTCATGCAGCTCGTCGGGCCCGACGTGTTGATGTGGGACACCATGCGGGATCGGGTCTTCGGCGTTCCCGAGGTGGAGGAGCGCTTCGGCGTGCGCGTGGACCAGGTTCGGGACCTGCTGGCGCTCACGGGGGACACCTCGGACAACGTGCCCGGCGTGCCCTCCGTCGGTCCGAAGACGGCGCGCGACCTCTTGGTCGAGTTCGGCACGCTCGAGGGCATCTACGAGAACCTCGACCGGATCTCGAAGAAGTCGGTGCGCGAGGCGCTCGGAAAGCACCGCGACGCCGCGTTCCTGAGCCAAAAGCTCGTGACGCTGCGCGACGGCTGCTGGGTCGACTTCGATCTGGACAGGCTCCGGCGAAAACCGCGAGACATCGCGAAGCTCCGCGCGATCTACGCCGAGCTCGGCTTCTCGCGGCTCCTCACCCAGCTCGAAGCGCCGGATCCCCAAGCGTCTCGGCGCGCCGCCGAAGGTCCGAAGTCCGCGGTCGCGAGCGCGGCGGCGCCTGCTCCCGTGGCGAGCGAAGCGCGTCTCGTCACCGACCGCGCCGAGCTCGCCGAGCTCGTCGCTCGCGCCGAGACCGCCGGGTTCGTGGCACTGGACGTCGCGACGCACGTGCCCAACCCGAGCCAGGGACGGCTCGTCGGCATCGCGCTCGCGGTCGAGCCCGGGCGTGCCCACTACGTGCCGTTGGTGCAGCACGGCCTGGACGGACCGAAGCCGCTCGCGCTCGACGAGGTGCGCCCCCTCTTCGTGCAGCTCTTCGCGAACGCCGCCGTCCGCAAGATCGGGCTCGAGCTCAAGCGCGACGCCGTCGCGCTCGGACGGGCGGGCATGCCGCTCTCCGGCTTCGCCTTCGACGCGAAAATCGCAAGCTACCTCTTCGACCCGGAGCAGCGCCACGATCGGAAGACGCTCGTGCAGCGCGAGCTCGGCATCGTCGAGGCGAGCTACGAGGAGCTCACCCGACGTGGTCGCGGCAAGGTGGCCACCTTGGAGGAGCTCCCGCTCGAGGTGGTGATGCCGTACGCCGCCGCGGGAGCGGACTACGCCCTGCGCCTCGAGCAACGGCTCGGGCCGCGCCTGTCCGAGGAAGGGCTCGGCAAGCTCTTCAGCGAGGTGGAGGTGCCGCTCGCCGCCGTGCTCGCGCAGATGGAACGGCAGGGCGTCCTCGTCGATACGACCGTGCTCGCGACGATCGGTGCCGCGTGCGAAGCGGAGCTGTCGCGGCTCGAGAAGGAAGCCCATCGCGTGGCCGGGCGAGAGTTCAACGTCCATTCGCCGCGTCAGCTCGAGACCCTGCTCTTCGACGAGCTCGGGATGAAGCCGCTGAAGCGGACGAAGACGTCGCGCTCGACCGACGCCGCCACGCTCGAGGCGCTCTCCGAGCAACACGAGCTTCCGCGCCTGGTGCTCGAGATCCGTCAGATCGCCAAGCTCAAGGGCACCTACGTGGACGCGCTCCCCGCGCTCGTCGATCCGTCGACGGGGCGCATTCATTCGTCCTGGGAGCAGACCGTGGCAGCGACCGGCCGCCTCTCGTCGAGCGATCCCAACCTGCAGAACATTCCGATCCGCACCGAGCTCGGGCGGAAGATTCGCGCGGCGTTCGTCGCGCCTCCCGGACACCGCCTGGTGAGCGCGGATTACTCGCAAATCGAGCTTCGTGTGCTCGCTCACCTCTCGCAAGATCCGGTGCTCCTCGACGCGTACCGGACCGGGCAAGACATCCACACGCGCACCGCCATGGAAATCTTCGAGGTCGACGAAGCGAGCGTCACGCGCGAGCTCCGTACTCGCGCGAAGGCCGTCAATTTCGGCGTGATCTATGGTCAAGGAGACAGCGGGCTGGCGAAGGCGCTCGGCATCTCGCGCATGGAAGCGAGCAGCTTCATCGCGGCCTACTTCCGGAGGTACGAAGGGGTGCGGCGCTTCATGAACGAGACGCTCGAGCGGGCGCGCGCCGGCGAGGCGGTGCAGAGCCTGCTCGGGCGGCGGCGGCTCCTGCCGGCGATTCGCAGCGCGAACCGCGCCGAGCGCCTCGCGGCGGAGCGCGTCGCGATGAACATGCCCATTCAGGGCACTGCCGCGGACCTGCTGAAGCTCGCGATGCTCTCGCTCGCGACGCCCGTCACGCCGGGCGCGCGCATGATCCTCACGGTTCACGACGAGCTCGTGTTCGAAGTTCCGGAGGCCGAGGTCCCCGAGGCCGTCGAAGCAATCCGGTCGCGGATGGAGTCCGTCTACCCGCTCGCGGTGCCGCTCGTCGTCGAGGTCGGACACGGCAAAGACTGGAACGACGCCCACTGATCGACGGACACGACGATTCGACGACGCGGCTGGGTGCGCGGCGCCCGGCGCTGCATCGGGGTCTCGGACTCGGGGCGGTCGCGAGTCACGGACGGGCCGAGGCGACAGCACCGATTCGCCGAATCGGCGTCGTCCCGAGTCGAGGCTGTTGACAGCGCGCGGCGGACCCGGGCAGCATCGGCACCGAGGTCCTGGCTCGTTTCGACGGTTCCTCCGGGCGGGGGGCAAAGTCGGAGCCAACGCAGACCGCGTCGAAAGGTGGTCACGTCGATGTCGCAAACAGAGGAGGCACCCCCAGTCGCCCTCGTGAAGCTTCTCTTTGGCAGCCTCGTCACGCAAATGATCGCGGCGGCCATGCACCTCGAGGTGCCCGAGCGGCTCAAAAACGGGCCCCTCGCCGCCGATGCGATCGCGGCCGCCGCTGGCGCGGAGCCGGACGCCACGTATCGGCTGCTCCGCGCGCTCGCCTCGGTGGGCGTGCTCGTCGAGGGCCCGGATCGCACGTTTTCCCTGAGCCCGATGGGTCGCTTGCTCGTCGCCGACGAGCCGGGTTCCCTCGCCGGCCTCGCACGCCTGACGGCGGAGCCCTGGCACTTCGCGAGCCTCGGAGAAATCACGCACTCGGTGCGTACCGGAGAGAGCGGGTTCTCCAAGGTCCACGGAGAGCAGCTGTTTGCATGGCTCTCCAGCCGTCCCCGCGAGTCCTCGGTGTTCAACGACGCGATGACGAGCTTCAGCAACGTCGAAGCGTCGATGATCCTCCGCGGCTACGACTTTTCTTCTGCGCGACGCATCGTCGACGTGGGCGGGGGAAACGGGCTCTTGTTGGGCCACCTGCTCGAGGCCAATGCGGAGGCGCGCGGGGTCTTGCTCGAGCTCTCGAACGTCGTCGAGGGCGCGCGTCGATTGCTGAGCGAGCACGGGCTCGACCGTCGCGTCGAGATCCTTTCGGGCGACTTCTTCCACGCCGTTCCCGAAGGCGGAGACATCTACATCCTGAAGCACGTCTTGCACGACTGGCGGGACGAGCGCGCCCTCGCGATCGTGCAGAACGTCGCGCGCGCCATGCCGCGTGGCGGACGGCTGCTCGTGATCGAGCAGGTGCTAGCCCCACCCGGCGTGAGCCACTTCTCCAAGGTGCTCGACGTGGGCGTGATGGTGATCACGGACGGCGGCCGCGAACGCACCGAGGCGGAACACACGGCGCTGCTCGAGCGCGCTGGGCTCGAGCTCTCCCGCGTGGTTCCCCTGCCCGGCCCGATTTCGATACTCGAGGCCGTCCACCGCTGACGCCTCGTCCCCATTGCCGATCCGTATTCGGCGAGGACTCCTCCCACTGCGGAGGCCTTGCTCGGCGCCGTTCTCCGCAGGGTTCGCCGCGTTCCGTTCGTCGCTCCTCCCCCGAAATGGCGAATCGGCGGGGGGTCCCGCCGATTCGCGACGCCAAGAGGGCTCGAGCGGCGTTCAGCGCTCGACCGCCTTCACGGGCCCGATGAAATCGGCCTTCCCGAGATCCACGCCGTTGTGCCTCAGGATCGCGTAGGCGGTCGTGACGTGGAAGTAGAGATTCGGGAGCTGCAGCTCCCAAAGATAGTCACGCCCGAGGATCGCCTTGCCTTGCAAAACGGGCGGCTCGAGCACCCGCTCGTCAGCCCTCTCGAAATCCTTGGGTGTGAAGCCATCGAGGTAGGTGATGACCGAGTGGAGGCGCTTGCGCAGCTCGGCGAACGTCTTCTCCGTATCGGGGTGCTTCGGGGCTTCCTTGCCCGTGAGGGATGCCGCCGTGAACTTCGCCTTGTCGCACGCGATCTGCACCTGCCGAACGAACGGAAACTGGTCCGGCGCGAGGCGCGCCGTGAGGAGCACCTCCGGATCGAACTTCTTCGCCGCGGCGTACGCCTCCGCCTTGTCGATCCAGCGCTCCAGGTTTTGGAGCACCTTCTTGAACTGGGGAATCGTCGAATCGTAGAGCTGCATCATCACCTCCGAGTGTTTGGATACGGCGCTCGTGCCGGAGACGATACTCCCCGTTCTATCAGTCACCATCCCCATTCTTCTCGGCGGGGGCTCCGTCGTCGCCCGCCAGCTGGTGCTCGGCCGCCGCCGTCAACACCGTCGAGAGGCGCCGGGCAAAACCACCCGGATCTTCGAGCGGGCTCCCTTCTGAGAGGAGCGCCTGGTCGTACAGGAGCTCGATCCAATCGGCGACGCGTTGCGAGCCCGGCTCCCGCGCATCGAGCTCGGCCACCCGGCGAACCAGCGGGTGCTCGAGGTTGAGCTCGAGGATACGCCGGCTCGCTGGCACGTCCTTGCCTGAGGCCCGCAGCAGCCGCTCGAGGTGCGGTGCGAGCGCGCCCTCGGCGACGACCAGGCATGCGGGCGAGTCCGTGAGCCGAGACGAGGCCTTGACCTCCGTCACGCGCTCCTTCAGCACGCGCTCGAAGCGCTCGCAGAGCGGCGTTTTCCCGGCGGGGGGAGCCTCCGGGGCCGCGGGCAAACGCAGGTCCGGGCTCGTGACGGAAACGAGCGGCTTCCCTTCGTACTCCGTCAACCGCTCCATCACGAAGGGATCGACCGGGTCGGAGAGGAGGAGCACGTCGTAGCCCGACGCGCGAACGCGCTCGAGATGCGGCGACGAGGCCGCGAGCTTCTGCGAGGCCGCCGTGAGGTAGTAGATCGCGGGCTGCCCCTCGGGCATCGCCTGCACGTACTCGTCGAGGCTGATCGGAGCACCGCGGGCGGCGCTGTCGAATCGGCAGAGCCGCGCCAGCTGGTCCTTGTGCTCGGGATCGAAGTGGAACCCTTCCTTGAGCACCATGCCGAAGGTTCGGAAGAACGCCGCGTAGTCCGCGGGGCGCTCGCGCGCGAGCTCCGCGAGCAGCTCGAGCGTCTGGTGAACGATCTGCTTCTGGATGATCCGCACGAGGCGCGAGTCCTGGAGGAGCTCGCGTGAGACGTTGAGCGGCAAATCCTCGGAGTCGATGACACCGCGGATGAAGCGCAGCCAGCGCGGGACGAGCTCGGGCGCATTCTCCATCACGAGCACGCGGCGCACGTGCAAGCGCACGCCGTGCGTGGGCTCCGGGTCGAGCAGGTCGAACGGAGCGCGCTTCGGAACGAACACGAGCCCGCTGAACATGCTCGTGCCTTCGATGTGGAAGTGGCGATGCGCGAGCGGCTCCTCCCAGTCGTGAGTGAGGTGCTTGTAGAACTCGACGTACTCCTCCCGGCTCACGTCCTTCGGCGGGCGATGCCAGAGCGCGCTCGCCCGATTCACGATCTCGCCCGACTCCGACGCGCCGGTCTCCTTCGCGAGCTCGATGGGGTACGGGATGTAGTCGGAGTAGCGGCGAACCAGGTTCCGAAGGCGCTGCGGCTCGAGGTACTCCCGCTGATCGTCCCGGAGGTGCAAGACGACGCTGGTGCCAACCGACTCGCGCTCGGCCGGCTCGATGGTGAATCCATCCTCCCCCGTCGAGTCCCATCGGAACGCGGTGTCCGCGCCTGCCTTGCGGCTCGTCACGGTGACCCGCGCCGCAACCAGGTAGGCGCTATAGAACCCGACCCCGAATTGGCCGATGAGCTTCGGCAGATCCTGACCGCCGGCGGAGGACGCCACGCGCTCGAGAAACTCGCGCGAGCCCGACCAAGCCACCGTGCCCAAGCTGCGCTTGAGCTCCTCCTCGTCCATGCCGACGCCGTTGTCCCAGATGGTCAGCGTCCCGGCCGCTCGGTCCGGGATCAGACGGATCTTGAGCTTTTCTTCCTCTCCGAGGAGCTCGGGCTGTCCAATCGCCAGAAATCGCCGCCGATCGAGGGCGTCCGAGGCGTTCGAGACGAGCTCGCGAAGGAAAATCTCCTTGTTGCTATACAGCGAGTGAATGACCAGGCGGAGGACCTGGCTGACTTCGGCCTGGAACTCGTGACGCGTGGACATGATCGTGGCCGGGAAAAATTCGCACGCGCCCGTTCCTGTCAAGCCCTCCCCGAGCGACCGCACGCGCCCGCCCCGGCGCGCCGGTCGGGAGCGCGGGAAGCCCCAGGTTCTGCCTGGACGGGGCGAGCCCCGCGAGGAGCTCGAGCGATACAATCCCCTCATTTTCTGCGGACTCGGCGGGGGGCGGCGGTGCTAAACGTCAAAGAGTGCCCACCTCCGAGCCCGGCCTTCGTCCCCGCTATCGCTATCGACTCGTAAACGTGTTCGCGGAGCGTCCCTTCGCGGGCAAGCCCACGGCGGTCATCACCGATGCGCGCGGGCTCGACAGCACGTCGATGCAGCTCATCGCCCGTGAGCTCAACGTGCCGCAGACGGCGTTCGTCTTTCCCGCCGAGATCCCCGACGCGCAGGCGCGCGTGCGCATCTTCACACCGGTTGCCGAGCTGCCGAGGGCCGAGCAACCGACCATCGCCGCCATCTTCGCGCTCGACCAGGAAGAGAAGCTCGAGCGGGCCCACAGCCAGCGGCGCGTCGTCGTCCAGCAGGCGGAAGGCCCCGTATCTGCCTCGTATTTCGCGCGCGTGCTGACGGTCAAGCAGCGCTTGCCCGAGTTCGTCGGCACGTACCCGGAGCCGGACGCCGTCGCGGCCATCCTGGGCCTCACCCGGGACGACCTTTTGCCCTACCCCCTGGAGGCGTTCTCGGCAGGGGTGCCGTTTCTGCTCGTCCCAGTGCGGGACGCGGCGCGTCTACGCACCGTTCACTTCCGGGACTCGATCTGGGAGCGCACGGTCCGTCACTTCGAGGCGCCGCACCTCCTCGCCTTCTGCCTCTCGCCCGAGCGCCCGAGCTCTCTCGCTCGAGCGCGCGTGTTCACTCCGGCGCTCGGCATTCGCGAGGACCCCGCGACGGAAGCCGCGCACGGGGCCCTCGTCGTCTACGCCCTCCGCCACTCCCTCGTGGAGTTGCCCGAGACCGCCGCCGTGACGATCGAGCAAGGCGCGGAGCTCGGGCGTCCGAGCTTCATCCAGGTGGTAGTCGTTCATGAAGGCGGTATCGCGCGCGAGTTGCGCATTGGGGGGCAGTGCCAGTCCGTCGGCGAAGGCACCATCGTGGCGCCGTAGGAACCGCCGCTCCGGAGTGCACGAGTCGCGCATCGCGTGCGTTCATCTCATAAAAATCCGCCTCACGTAACGCGCGCGCCGGAAGGCGCGGTCGCACGCGCGTGACAGTGAGATTCCGGGCCTCCATCTAGAGACATCGAGACCCACTCGGTGTTAACCTTCCTAACGCCGTCTCACACCTCGCGGAGTTCTGCGCCGCGAGCCCCCTCATTTGTTTCTAGGAGGATAGGTCATGGTCGAGAGCCTTCAGCGGACGATCGCCGCAAGCCTCGTCGGGTCTCTACTTGCCGGATTCGCGCTGATCGCCTGCAGCAGCGGCTCGGGGGCAGGATCGTCGGTGATCGTCGCCGAGCCCAAATGCACGCTCGACAGCGAGTGCTCCCCTGGTTCGCACTGCGGCCCGGACGGCACGTGCATTTCCCTCTGCCTCCCCGGCAGCGACTGCGGCGAAGGCATGACGTGCACGGCGCAGGGACGCTGCGTCCAGAAAGCCCCCGACGACACCTCGCAGCCCCCTCCTCCTCCGATGGCGACCAACATGCCGCCGCTGAACCCCGGCGTCGGCATCGGCGGCAACACGGGCATGAGTGGCGGTGGGGGCAACGGCGGCAGCGAGACGTGCGCGAAGGCAGAGGTGACGTTCGAGAAGGAGATCCCGAACGTCATGGTGATCGTCGACCGCAGCCTGAGCATGGAAGAGGAGTTCGGCGACGCCGGTCCCCGCTGGAACGTGGTGCGCGATGCGCTCATCGCGCCGGGCACGGGTCTCATCGACGTGCTGCAGAACGAGGTGCGCTTCGGGCTCACGCTCTACACGTCGCCCTTCAGCTTCGGCGGGCCCGGCGGACCGGGCGGGCCCGGCGGACCGGGTGGGCCCGGCGGACCGGGTGGGCCTGGCGGCCCCGGTGGACCCGGCGCTGGACAAGGAGGCGCTGCCGGCGGTGGAGCGGACCCCATCGTCCCGCCTGGAGGGAGCGGCAATGCCGCCGGCGCGGCCGGCTCGGGTGGGTCGGGCGGCAGCGGCGGTTCCGGTGACGACGGGATGACGTGTCCGAACCTCGTCGAGGTTCCGATCGCCCTCAACAACCTGGACGCCATCTCTCAGGTGTACATGCCGGATGATTGGGAGGGCGGCACGCCGACCGGTGAATCGCTCGACGTCGTGTGGCCCAAGGTCGCCGCGCTCGATCCGGTGCAGTTCCCCGGCGGCAAGTACATCGTGCTCGCGACGGACGGCGATCCGAACATGTGCGCGTCGCTCTTCGAGGACGGGAAGGAACAGTCCGTGAACGCGGTCCAGGCCGCCTGGGATGCCGGCATCACGACGTTCGTGATCAGCGTCGGCTCGGACGCGACCGAGGATCACCTGCGAGAGCTCGCGAACATCGGTCAGGGCTTCCCAGCCACCGATCCCACCGATCGCTTCTATCCGGCGAACAACGCGCAGGAGCTCGCCGAGGCGCTGGAGTCGATCATCCTCGGTGTCCGCTCGTGCCGCTTCATGCTCGACGGCATGATCGAGCTCGAACGCGCCGCCGAGGGCAGCGTCGTCCTCGACGGGATGGAGCTCGCCTACGACGATCCGAATGGTTGGCGGGTGCTCTCGCCCAGCGAGATCGAGCTCGTCGGGTCGGCCTGCGATGCGGTCCAGCAAGGCGCCACGCAGATCGCGATCGACTTCCCGTGCGGCGTCTACGTGCCGCCGGTTCCGGAATGAGCGCCGTCGCCCTTCGGCTGCGGACTCACCAGCGCTCGATCCTCCAGCCACGGCTCGCCGCCACGCGGGCGAGCCGTCGGTCTGGGCATACCGCCACGGGCGTCCCCACGCGCTCGAGCAGCGGTAGATCCGTGATGCTATCGCTGTAGAAGACGGCGTCTTCCAGGCGAAATCCGAGCCGTTCCGCCAGCTGCTCCGCCCGCGTCACCTTGCCGGTGCCATAGCAGATGGGATCGAGGGGACGCCCCGTGAGGCAGCCGCGGGTGTCGACCTCGATCTCGCTCGCGACGACGTGCTCGATGCCGAGCGCGCGCGCGAGCGGTCGCGCCGCGTAGGGCGTCGCCCCGGTGACGATGGCGAGGAGATCTCCCGACGCGCGATGTTCCTCCACCACGCGGCGAGCCGCTTCGCGCACGTGCCGACGCACGTAGCCCTCGAACCACGCCTCGGTCGTCGAAACCAGGGAGGACTCGCTCGTGCCGGCGAAGTCGCGAAGGGCGCGCCGCGCCACGCGCTCCGCATCGATGATCCCGAGCGAGTACTGGAGGAGCCAGTAGCCGACTCGGAGCACCTCCAGCGGGCCCACTTCTCCCCGATCCCGGCGATACCGGGTATAGAGCGACGCCGTATCCGTGGCGAGCAGGGTCCGGTCCATGTCGAACAGCGCCGCGCGCATCATTTTCTCCAAAGGGTTTTAGCAACACCCGTCCTCGACGCATGCGCACGCTCTCGCCGCTCCCCATCGACGTCGTGCTCCCCGACCTCGTCCGCTCGCTGTCGGAGGCGCCGTCCCTCGTGCTCGAGGCGCCGCCGGGCGCCGGCAAGACGACGCGCGTGCCCTGGGCCCTGTTCGAGCAAGACCCGCGGTCCGAGGTCGTGGTCTCGGAGCCGCGGCGCATCGCGGCCCGCCTCGCGGCGGAGCGCGTCGCGCAAGAACGGGGCGAGCGCGTCGGCGAAACCGTGGGCTATCGCGTCCGCTTCGAAGAGGCCGGGAGCGCGGCGACGCGCATCCGCTACGTGACCGAGGGCGTGCTGCTCCGGCGCCTGCTCGCGGACCCGACCCTGCGGGGAACGGGAGCGGTCGTGTTGGACGAGTTCCACGAGCGCCACCTCGACACGGACGTGCTCCTGGCCCTGCTCGTGCGGCTGCAGCGCACCCGTCGACCCGACCTTCGCCTCGTCGTCATGAGCGCGACCCTCGATGCCGAGGCCCTCGCGCAGCGGCTCGAGTGTCCCCGACTCGCGAGCCAGGGGCGCCTGTTCCCCGTAGAGGTCGAGCACCTCCCGCGCCCCGAGGATCGTCCGCTCGAAAAACAGGTGGTGAGCGCGACCCGGAGGCTGCTCGATGAAACCCCCGGTGACGTGCTGGTGTTCCTGCCCGGTGCGTTCGAGATCCGCCGCGCGGCGGAGGCGCTCACCGAGCTCGGGCAGAGCCGCGATCTCGCGGTGGTGCCGCTCCATGGGGATTTGTCCGTCGCCGAACAGGCGCGCGCCATCCAGCCCGGCCCGCGACGTAAAGTGGTGTTGTCCACGAACGTCGCCGAATCGAGCGTCACGATCGAGGGCGTGACGGGCGTGGTGGATTCGGGGCTCGCGCGCGTCGCCGAGCACTCACCCTGGACGGGCCTGACGACGCTCGTCACCCGCAAGGTGAGCCGCGCTTCCGCGGAGCAGCGCGCGGGACGCGCGGGTCGCCTCGCGCCGGGACGCGTGGTTCGCCTCTACACGCGCGGTGACTTCGAGACCCGACCCGAGCACGACGCGCCGGAGCTTGCGCGCAGCGATCTCACCGAGATGCGCCTGCTACTCCACGGCCTCGACGCCGAGCCGACCGAGTTCGCCTGGCTCGATCCTCCCCCGCCCGCCGCGGTCGAACGCTCCGACGATCTGCTCCGCCTCCTCGGCGCGACGGACAGTAGCGGCCGCCTCACCGCGGTCGGTCGCCGGCTGCTCGAGCTGCCGCTCCATCCACGGCTCGCGCGCATTCTGCACGAAGGCGAGCGCCGGGGCGTGGGGCTGCGCGCGGCGCGCCTCGTCGCGCTGCTCGCGGAACGCGACATCCGCAGCTCGGCGCGCGCCGACTTCGGCGAAGGGCGTCGTCAGAGCGCGCCCCCGACGGGCCCGTCGGATCTGCTCGAGCTCGAGGAGCAGCTCGAGATCGCCCGGCAGCTCGGCCGCGACCGGGGTCGGCTGGCGCAGCACGGGCTCGACGCGCGGGCTGTCGAGAGCGTGCTCCGGGCCGAAGCGCAGCTCGGCCGCGCGCTCCGGCGAAGCGGTGACGCCGCGACGCCGGAGGCCGAGGAGGAGGCGCTCCTCGTCTCGGTGTTCACGGGGTTCGTGGATCGCCTCGCTCGTCGGCGCCGTCCCGGGGCGACCGAGCTCGTGCTCGCGAACGGCAAGACGGCACGCCTCTCCGATCAGAGCGTCGTCCGCGACGCCGAGCTGCTCGTCGCGCTCGAGGTCGACGAGCGCACTCTCGGCGCGGGCTCGAGCGCGGTGACGGTGCGCCGCGCGAGCGCCGTCCGCTCCGAGTGGCTGATGGACCTCTGCTCCGAACGGCTCACGCTCGACGAGGAGCTCGTCTGGAACGACGGCGCCGAGCGCGTCGAGGTCGCAACGCGCCTCGCGTTCGGCGCGATCACGCTCGAGGAGAGCCGCGCCCCGGCGACGCCGAGCCCCGAAGCGAGCGCCGTGCTCGAGCGCGCCGTCACGAGCCGCGGCGTTCAGGAGTTCCTGCGCGCCGATGCGATCGCCGCGTTTTCGGAGCGCCTGGCGCTCTTCGCGCGCCACTTCCCGAGCGCGAACGTCCCCGTGGTGGACAGCGCCGAGGTCGAGCGCTTCGTGCGCGCCCTGTGCCAGGAGCGCACGAGCTTCGCCGAGCTCCGAGCCGCCGACCCGATCGCCGCGCTCCGTGCGACGCTCGAGCCGCGCGTCCTCGCGGAGCTCTCGCGCGCTTGCCCGGAGCGCATCACGCTCCCTTCGGGGCGCAGCATTGCCGTCCACTACGAGCCCGGTCGCCCACCGTGGGTCGAGTCACGCCTGCAGGACTTCTTCGGAATGAGCGAGACGCCGCGCCTGCTCGACGGGCGACTGCCGCTCACCATCCACCTGCTCGCGCCGAACGGTCGGGCCGTGCAAGTCACTCGAGACCTCGCCGGCTTCTGGGAGCGACACTATCCGGGCATTCGGCGCGAGCTCATGCGGCGCTATCCGAAGCACGCCTGGCCGGAGGACGGCCGCAAGGCAGAGCCGCCGAAGCCGAGATCCCGCTCATAGGCGGCTCTTCAGCTGAGCGAGCAGCGTGAGCGCTTCGAGCCCGGTCATGCGATCGAGATCGAGCGCGCGCAGGGTCTCGACGATCTCGCGCTCCACCGCCGGGGGCACCGGCCGCTCGGAGAACAGATCGAGCTGATTCTCCGGCCCGCGACGGCGCGCGCGGGCCGCGGCGCCGCGCCCCGACTCGAGGTCCTTCAGGAGCGCGCGGGCCCGCGCGAGCACCGACTCCGGGAGCCCGGCGAGGCGCGCGACGGCGACGCCGTAGCTACGGCTCGCAGGCCCGCGCACGAGCCGGTGCAGAAACACCACTTCGTCCTGAATCTCGCGCGCGCTCACGCTGTAGTTCGCCGCGTGCTCGCTCGCCTCGGCGAAGCGTACGAGCTCGTGGTAGTGCGTGGCGAACAGGGCGCGGCATCCCACGACCTCGTCGAGATATTCGGCCACGGCCCACGCGATCGCGAGGCCGTCGAACGTGCTCGTCCCGCGCCCGATCTCGTCCAGGATGACGAGCGATCGCCGGGTCGCCGTGCGCAGAATCGTCGAGGTCTCGCGCATCTCGACCATGAACGTGCTCTCGCCACGCGTCAGGTTGTCGCTCGCGCCGACGCGCGAAAGGATCCGATCCACGACGCCCACGCGCGCGGCGCGCGCCGGCACGTAGGCGCCCATCTGGGCGAGCAGCGTGATCAGCGCCACTTGGCGGAGCAACGTGCTCTTTCCGGCCATGTTCGGGCCGGTGATGAGCCACAAATGCTGGCCCGAGATGCTGAGGTCGACGTCGTTCGGGACGAAGCGGCCCTGCGCCGCGATCCGCTCGACGACCGGGTGTCGCCCGTCGTGGATCGTGAGCCCGTCCGAGTCGTCCACCTCGGGCCGCGCGTAGTCGTAGCGGTGCGCCGTCTCGGCGAGCGCTTGGGCTACGTCGATGCGCGCGAGGCGCGCCGCGAGCTCGCGGATGCGCTCGCCGTTCTGCCCGGCCAGCGCGACGAGCTCGCGCAGCAGCAAGAGCTCGCGCTCGCGGTGCCGCTCCTCGGCGTGGGTGATGCGATCCGCGAGCTCGTCGAGCTCCGGCGTCGTGTAGCGCTCGCCCGTCGCGACCGTTTGTTTGCGCCGGAAATGCTCGGGCACTCGAGCGGCATGGGTGCGCGTGACCTCGATGTACCAGCCGAAGACGCGCGTGTAGCGGACCTTGAGGGACGGGATTTGCGTCTCTTCGCGCAGCCGCGCCTCGAGCTCGACCATCCGCTCCGCACCGCTCCGGCGCAGCGCCTCGAGCTCGTCGAGCTCCGCGTCGAAGCCCGGCTTGAACACGCCGCCGTCCTTGGGCACCACGGGCGGGCGCTCGACGAGCGCCGCCGTGAGCGCCGCCGCGACGTCGGGCACGACGTCGAGCGGACGCGCGTCGAGCCCCAGGGTCTCCCGGGACGCCGCGTCCGTGAGCTCGTCGAGCAGGGCGCTCACGCGCGCCGCGGCGGCGAGCCCGTCGCGCAGCGCGCCGAGGTCCCGCGGCGTCGCTTCCCCGAGGCTCGCGCGAATGCTGAGCCGCTCGAGATCCCCGACCCCCGAGAGCAGCGCGCGGAGCTCACCGCGCAGCCGCGTGTGCAGCACGAAGAGCTCCACCTGGTCGAGCCGCCTGCGAATGCGCTCGACGTCGAGCAACGGCGCGAGCAAACGCCGGCGCAACAGACGCGCCCCGGGAGGCGTGAGCGTCGCGTCGATCACGGAAAGCAACGTCGAAGCCCGCCCTGCGGGCGATTCGACCAGCTCGAGGTGCGCTTGAGCCGTCGGATCGAGGATCAGGCAGTCGCTCGGGTCGTACCGGCCGATGCGACGCACGGGGAGCTCGCTCTCCGGCATGCATGCGCGCGCGAACCGGAGCACCCGTCCGAGCGCCCGGCGCTCTGGCTCGTCGAGCTCGCTCGCTTCGACCGCAAGGCTCCCGAGCGCGGCCTCGAGCTCCGCCGCTTCGAGCGCTGGATCGTCGCTCACGCGAGCGCAACCGAGCAGCTCGAACGCGCGGCGCAGCGCCGCGCCGTGCTCGTCGTCCGCCCCCGCGCCTCCGATCAGGATCTCACGCGGCCGTGCGCGGCCGACCAGGGCGATCAACGCCGCCGCATCCGACGCCCGCCCGACGCTGAGCTCGCCCGTCGACAAATCCAAGAGGGCGAGCGCCGGTCCGGACCCGGCGCCCTCGACCGCGGCGAGGAAGTTGTTCGCGTCCGCGGGGAGATGTCCGCTCTCCGTCACGGTTCCGGGCGTGATCACCCGGACGACCTTTCTGGGCACGATCCCGCGCACGGTCGCCGGGTCCGCCATCTGCTCGCAGATGGCGACGCGATGGCCGAGCTCGAGCAAGCGCGCGATGTACTGGTGCGCCGAATGGTGCGGCACGCCCGCCATCGGCACTTCGTCCGGCTTGCCGCGGTTGCGGCTGGTCAGCGTGAGATCGAGCAGGCGGGACGCGAGGACCGCGTCGTCGCCGAACATCTCGTAGAAGTCACCGAGACGGAAGAAGACGATGGCGTCGGGGTGCGCCCGCTTCGCCTCCGCGTGCTGCTGCATGACCGGAGTCGTGCGAGCGCTCACGGTCGCCTCCACGCACGCCCCATCCCTCCGCGGGGCCCGAGACCCGAGGCACGCCGTCTCAATTGAGCGTCGGCGTGATGACCGTCAGCCGATCCAGCCGGAAAAAGGCGAGACCGAGCGACGCCGCGTCGACGACGCCCAGCCGATCGAGCTGCGGAAGGCTGACGATCCGCTCGGGCAGGATCGCCGAGCTGACGACGCCCAGATCGAGCGTGAGCGGCAAGAACCCGCCCGCGACCTGCCAGATGAACTGCATGTCGCGGCGGCTCGGCTGAGCGCCGCGGTACACGGCGAAGCGCGCCGTGGGCGTCGCGTGAATGCAGGCGGCGCCCGGGCCGTCGAGCGCGACGGGGCCTTGCTCGGGCAGCACGCAGACGTCGTTCGGCGTCGCGAGCCCCACCGGGCAAAGCTCCGCGGCCCGGGGGCCCTGCTCGGAGCACGACTCCGCCGCGATTTCGAACACCCGCGACTCGTCCAAGCGCAGGCTCGTGTTGCAGCCCTGCGCGCACTCGACCGTCCATTCGCCCGTCTCCGTCTGCACCCTCGTGCCTACGATGCCATGGCGGAACCCGGTAGCCGAGCCGACGACCACCCACTGGCGAGACGCGCGCACGCGGTAGCTCGCCCCGGAGGGGAAACAACACGCCGCGAGCCGCGAGAGCTCCGCGCGTCGATCGGGGTCCGCCGTGTTGCGCGGCTCGACGGACAAGCGCTGCTGCTCGGCGTCCACGACGCGGAACTCGCGAGTCGGGAGCAGCTCGTCCGTGCCGGGCAGATCGTCTTCGGCGTTCTCGTCCTCGTCGTCGTCGAGATCTCCGAACACATCCCGGCACTCGGTGAAGGTACAGCTTGCCGAGCTCCAGTACCCGTCCGCGTCGTCGAGCAAATCGGCCGTCACCACGATGTAGTCGGCGTGATCGCGCGCGAACGTCTCGAGGGCTTCGCCGTCGAGCCCGAAGCGCTCCACGCCGACTTCGCGCGCGAGCTCGGGGTCGAGGACCCCACGATCGCACAAGCCCGCCGTCGGCTCCTCGAGGATCAGCCCACCCGTCCCATCCTCCGTGAGGAAACCGCTCGGCAGCTCCGGCGTGATCACGCCCTCGTACGTGAGCGTGACCGTCTCGGACGAGGGATAGGCGCGCGGCTCCTGCCAGGGCAAAGCCAGCGAGTAGTTCTCCGCCTCGCGCGGATCGATGATGAGCTCGCCAGCGACCGCTTCGTCGCCGACGCGATGCTGGCGCAACGTCGTCCCCACGAAGACCCGCGCCGGAGCCGTGGGAAAATCGACGGCGAGGAGCTTCGGCCGCTCCTGAAAGCTCGTGCGCACGACGGACTCCGGGACCGCGAGCTGCGGAAACGCCCGCAGCGAGGGCGCCTGGGTGCCCGCGCTGCCCCCGGTGAGCATGCGCCGGCCCGAACGCGGCCGGTGAGGCTCCACGACGTCGCAGCTCACCTCGCCCGTCACCGTCGGCGCGCCGTTCGGGAGCGTGTAGCGCTCGATGCCTTCCGGATCGTTTGCACAGCCGCGGAAGTCCTCCTCCGGGCTGGGGTTGGCGGTGATCGGCCGGCGACAGGGGGCGTCGAAATCCTCCACGTCGATGGTCGCGATCTCGCCGTTCGTGAGCAGCACCATCGCGAACACACCCCGGAGCTCCGAGGGCGCCGCGCCACCGGCGCTCGACGGTCGATACGCGACCCCGGGCGAGCTCGAGGCCGGATCGGGATCGCACAGCTCCCCGATCCGAGCGATCCCGTTCGCGTCGAACACGGGCTCGTCGCGCAGAATGAACGTGAGATCTCGCGCCGGGGCTCCGAACATCACGCGGTCGGGCTGCGCGACGGGCGACGCCGTGACGTCGGTGTGCTGGATCGGCGTCCTGTCCGTCGAGCCCGGGCTCACGTCGAACGCCATCACGCTCGCGTTCGGCGCGTCGGTGTCGTCGATCGCGTACACGAAACGGCGACCGCTCGGCGTGAGCGGGCTCGCCGCGACGCGAGAGGTCGTCACCACGCGATCCGGTCGGGCGGCAGCGCGCGGCAAGAGCGGCGGCCCCTCCATCGGCGTGCACGCGTTGCTCACGTTCACGACGTGAATTACCGGAGCGCCTTCGTCCGCCACGTAGAGCGTCCCCGCTTCGAGCGCGAGCCCGGTCGGCCGCGGCGTGTACACGGTATCGAGCGGCGGAGGCGGCGGCGCGGCACAGCTCTCGCCCGCGGGAGTCTCCACGACCTCGGGAGCCGCTCCCTCCAAGTCCACCGCGAGCGGCAGCTCGACCTCGATCGGACAGGGCTCGAACGTGCCCGGCTCCCGATCGAGCACCGCTTGCGCATCGATCACGACGAGCGAGCCGCGATCCGGCAGGCTCACGATCAGCTTCCGACGACCGAGCGGCCCCGGCTCGTCCACGAGGCTCGCCGGGCACTGGCTGCGCATCGCGCCGGGCGGCTCGCCTTCGACGCCGAGCGAGCGATCGCACGAGCTCGCGATCGAGCCGTCCGCTGCCGGCGGGTCGATCGCCACGGCGAGGCTCGCCGGCGCGGCTGGAAGCGAGCACGCGGGCCACGTCGTCAGATCGCGCGGGAGCTCGTCCTGAGTGGGCGTGTCGAGGCAGCTCGTCGGCAACGCGAACAGCCCAGGACGCCCAGGCTCGGCCACACCGACGAAGCTCGCGCGCCCTCCCGGCGTGCTCACGATGTCCACCGGGCGGGCCCCGATGCGCGCGAAGCCGAACGACGGCGTCCAGGGATCGAGATCGACGACGCCTTCGTCCGAAGCGAGCGCGCCCGGGTTGTACGGCACGTTGATGACGGCCACCTCCCCGGTGCTCTTCTGGGTGACGAGCGCGAACAGGTTGCGCTCGCCGCGTCCCATCGAGTCGAGGTTGCACTCCCGCACGGGCAAGCTTTCTCCGTCGCTCGTGCGGCACACGAACGTGACGTCGCCGCTCGCCTCGAGCGAGCGCACTTGAACGGTCACCGCGCGGTCGGCACAGCCGAACAGGCCGAGGGGGGCCGAAACGAGCAAGAGAGGGAGCGCGAATGCTCGCGACGACGTTGAGCTCACTGCGAGGTCCTCGGGGCCGAGGGTGTACCGAATGACGCGAGCATCGTGCCGTAGGTCGCCGGGAAACGGCGGTCGAGGCTCACCACACCGATGTACGAGTCCGTGAAGTGCCCGACGTACAGGAGGCCGTGCTCGGTGTCGAGCGCCAGCGCGTGCGGCCCGCGGCCCGTCGTGATCTCCGTATCGATTTGGCGCGTGGCCGGGTCGTACACGATGATCTTGCGCGAATCGAAGCAGACCACGATCACGCGGCGCTCGTAGAGGGGCGAACCGTCCGCCGCCGTCCCTACGATGACGCTCCCCGTGAGCACGCGGGAGGGCCCCTGCGTGAGCGGCACCGTATCGGAGAACACGGGCGTCTCCGTGGCCGCCAGCGCGCCCGGCTCGGGCCGAGTCCGTCCGACGATCAAGCTCGCTGGCGAACGGTTCGCGATGTACACGTCGAGGGGGATCGTGCTCGCCGCCGAGAGGCACGCCTCGAGCTCGGAGCGCTGCTCGGCAGAGAGCTCGGCGAGGCACGCTTCGTCGGCCGCACACGAGCGCGGCACGCCGGAGCGCGCTGCACACGCCGCCTCGGCGTGCGCGCGCTCGAAGTCGTCCACCGTAATGCCGCGCGAGTCGACGCCGCTCGCGTTGACGGTGAGCGGGCGCACGGCGGCCTGGGCCACGTAGGCAGCCTCCGGTGCGGCAACCGCCTCGGAGAAGTACCGAAAGAGGTGAACCTCGGCGGCGTTGCGAAAAGTAACCAGGAACCCCGGCGGGTACTCCTCCGCGCGCAGCGCGAGCAGCGCGGGGGGCGGCAGCGCCGCCACCCCCATGGGGTTCGTCGGCAGCTCGGCGATCGCGTGCTCGAGGCGCGCGCCTTCGTCGGACCAACGGTTCACGAACAGCGAGACGACCCCGGTCGTCTGATTCGTGACGAGGAGGCCGGTGCCGTCGGGCGTCGCGGCCACCGCAAACGGCTCCGGCTCGAGCCGCAATCCCCGCGGGTTGTCGCGCTCGGCGCCGGCCCGGTGCCGCTCGTCACAGGCGCCCCCTCGCGCGCCCTGACCACAGTGCAGGCGGCCGTCTTCGTCGAGATCGATCCAGTGAAGCGTCGCGTCGCCGCGCACCGGCACGAAGAGCCGCCCCGGGGGAGCTTCGGGCGGCGCGCTCGGCGGGCGCTCCCGGTAGAGGACGTCGGCCGCGAAGGCCCCGACCTCCACCGTGTCGACGATCAAGCTGTCGCCGACGGGCGGGCGAGCGAAGTCTACGTTCTGGCAGCGACCGGGAAAGAGGAGTCGTTCGGCGAGCGGACGCTCGGGAACGGGACCGCAGGGCAATCCGGCGTACGGGCCCTCGAGGTCCACGCACACCCGACTCGGCACGCCGCCGTTTTCGTCGGACGGCGCCGTGTCGCATCGCCGCCCCTCTCCACACTCGGCGTCACTCGCGCACGGGTCCGGCGTGAGGCCGCGCACCGCGTCGAGATCGAGCACCGCCACGGTGCCCGCCTCGTACTGCAGATCGAAGTCGCTGTTGACGACGACCAGATGGCGCGCCGCGTTCGCGACGGCGAGCCCGACGGGAAAGTAGGCGATGTCGTGGGGCGGCGGTGTGCCACCCTCGGTCGTGTAGCAACCGGAACCGAACGCAAGCAGAAGGCCCGCAGCCCGAAGCAGCGCTGCAGGCGGTACAGGGGCGGGGCGCACGGCGCGCAGACTAGATCAGGTGCCGCGCTTGTCGAGCCTCCCTGTCACACATTTCAGTCCGCGCTGAAGCGAACACCACCCCGACACGCGTCCCCGCCGAGAATGGCGGGACGGCCGGGGCATGGCGGGCGGCCGAGCCGGCGGGCTCGGCGCTCGCGGAACGCCGCGTGCGTCAGACCAGATCGAGGATGAGAACGCCACGCTCGGGAACGTCTTGCTCGTCCCGGCGCGGCGAGTGGACATCTGTCTCGGGATGATAGAGGTCGACCGGCAACTCGAGGCGCGGGCGCTCGAGTTCCTCCCGCCGATACCGCTCCTCCTCCTCGCGACGACGAATCTGCTCGATGATGAACGGAGGGAGCATTTTGTGTCTCGTTTCCCGGCGGCCGCCGTCCGACTCGCCAACTAATAGGTACTTTAGCGACGCGGTTCTCCCGGTCAAGGTCGCCCCAGCCGTGACGAACTTGCCGACCGGGTGCGTCGATCTCGGCGGGGCGCCTCGGGGGTGCTCGCCGATGCGTCATCGAGTACTACGGATCGGACCACAGGATGGTTAGCCCCCCACCACGCACCGCGCCGAAGTCCGCGGCACCCTCGCGGGTGCGTGTCCGAACCCGGGGCCGCACGCGATTTTCTCGCGTCTTTGCGACTGCTTCCGCGCTGCTTGCGTTCACGCTGTCGAGCGCCACGCACGCCGCGTTCGAGGTGGGCGACGCGGATTGGGAGGGGGCGAGCGAGCTGCTCGCGCTCGCGCGCGAGCGTCTCGGTGCGGAACGCGTCGAACCGGTGGCCCGCCTCGACTACGCCACGCTCACGGCGAAGGACGGTGTCCTGATCCTCTATCCGCAGGTCGAGATCGATCAGGACCAGGTGAGCGCGTTTCTTTCCGCGGGCGGCCGGCTCGCATTGCTCGACGACCACGGCAAGGGTGTCGAGCTGCTGCGCCGCTACCGCATCTACCGCATCCAGGCGCCGCTCCGGCCAGCGATGATGCTCCGCAATCGGCAGAGCCTCGCGATCGCGGTTCCCGCGGTGCAGTCGGTCGCCGGTCAAGAGCAGAATCGCCACCCCGTCGTGCTGCGGGTGGAGCGGCTCGTGACGAATCACCCGACCGCGCTCACGCACCCGAACCTCACTCCGGTGCTCGCCATTCCAGCGCTCGGTGAGCCGGACGCGGTGATCGCGGTGACGGGGATCATCGCCGGGCGCGGCCGCTTGTTCGCCATGTCGGACCCGTCGGCGGTGATGAACCTCATGCTCCGCTACCCGGGGAATCGTGCCTTCGCGGCAGGGCTCATCGACTATCTCGTCGAGGACGACACGTGGGGCACGCGCGGCGGCAAGCTCTACGTCCTGTCGAACCGCTTCGGTCAAACGGGGCGGTTCGCGCGCCCGGGCGGTGTCGCCGGCGATCTGACGGAAGCCGCGGACAGCGCCGCCGAAGCGCTCCGGAGTTGGCACGAGCAAGGCTTGCCGCCGGGCCTCGCGCTGATCGTGGCAGCGCTCGCGGCGCTGCTCTCCGTCGGGTGGGCGTTCCTCCACGCCTTGCGCGGGCACCGGCGGATCGAGCCCCGGTATGCAACGCCCACTCCCCTGCTCGCTCAAGGCGGCCTCCCTGGGCGCGCGGCCGTACTCGCCGCACCGACCACCGATCCCGCGCTCGTCATGACGGAGCTCGACAGCCTGTTCACCGAGGAGCTGGCGAGCCGTGCGGGCCTCCAGCCGTCGGCAGCGCCGGAAGCGGCGCTCACCCTGCTCGCCGAACAGGGCGCGGAGCCGTCGCTGCTCGTCCGCGCGCGCGCGCTCTTTTCTCGCGGGCGCGCCGCGCGCACCGCCGTTCTCAGCCGGCAGCCGAGCCGACTGACGACCGGCCAAGTGGCCGAGCACGAACGGAACGTGACCGAGCTGCTTGCAGAACTCGACCGGGGTGGGCAAAAAGCAAAGACCGGTGAGCCGGGCTCCGCTTGAATTCTCCCCTCCACGTTAGCGAAATCGAAGTGACCCGCGGCCGGCTGGATGCCGTGCGCCGCGAGGTCGGCCGCATTTACATCGGGGACCCGAGCGTCGTGGACACGCTGCTCGTGGCGCTCCTCGCGCGCGGGCACGTGCTGCTCGAAGGCGTTCCGGGAGTGGCGAAGACCACGCTCGTGAAGGCGTTCGCCGTAACGCTCGGGTGCTCGGTGCGGCGGGTCCAGTTCACGCCGGACCTGTTGCCGGCCGACGTTACGGGCACCTACGTGCTGAGCCCGCGCGACGGAACCTTTTCGCTGCGCGCGGGCCCCATCTTCACGAACGTGCTCCTCGCCGACGAAATCAACCGCGCCCCGGCGAAGACGCAGTCCGCCCTGCTCGAGGCCATGCAGGAGCACCAGGCGACCATCGAGGGCGACCGCTTCGCCCTGCCCGAGCCGTTCCTCGTGCTCGCGACGCAGAACCCGATCGATCTCGAGGGCACCTATCCGCTCCCCGAGGCCCAGATCGATCGCTTCCTCGTGTGCGTCCAGATGGGCTATCCGAGCTCGCGCGAAGAGGTCGCGATGCTGCGAGCGCACGGCGTGGACGCACCACAAGCGCGAACGGTGCTCGGCGCGGAGGAAGTGGTGGCCCTCCAGGGGCTCGCTGCGCGCATCCACGTCGAGGAAGACCTGATGGAGTACGCCGTGCAGCTCGCGGGCTTCACGCGCAAACACCCGCGGGTCACGCTGGGCGCCTCGCCGCGTGCCTCGCTCGGCTTGCTCCGCGCGGCGAAGGCCTACGCGCTCATGTCCGGCCGCAGCTTCACGACGCCGGAAGACGTCCGCGCGACGGCCGTGAGCGTCCTCGCGCATCGGCTCGTGCTCGTCCCCGAGCTCGAGGGGGACCGGACGGCGCGCATCCAGATCGTCGAAGAAGCGCTGTCACGCGTCGGCTATCGGCGCAGCGCTCAAGCGTAGGGCGACGCGAACGCCGTCGCGTCCCTGTCGGGCTCACGCCGCCTCGGGGAGCCCCGAGTGCCGGCGCTTTCGGCGATACGCGCCCGGCGCGCTGCCCAGCGCGCGCTTGAATGCCTTACTGAACGCCGCCTCCGAGTCGTAGCCCACGCTCTCGGCGATCTCCGCGATGGTTGCATTGCCTTCGCGGAGCAACGCCGCTGCTTTCTGCATGCGAAGCCGAGCCACGTAGTGGAGCGGCGGCTCGCCAACGAGCTTCGTGAAGCGCGCCGCGAACGCGGAGCGCGACATCGCGACGCGGGACGCGAGCTCCTGCACGCTCCACGCGAGCGCCGGGTCGCGGTGGATGAGGGACAGCACGGCGCCGATCTGCGGATCGCCGAGCGCGGCGAGCCAGCCCTGGGCGGGTGCATCGAGCGACTCGAGGGACTCGCGGACGATGTGGATCCACACGAGATCGCCGAGCCGTGCGGCGACGGTGCGCGCTCCCGCCCGCTGCGATCCGGATTCCGCGCAGAGCGCGCGCAAGGCGGGCTCGAGCCACGGAGCGGACCGCGACGGATTGCTGCGCAGAAGGAGCACGGGCGGCAACAGGTCGAGCAGCGGGCTCGCCTGCGCGTTCTCGAGCGCGATGCGCCCGCTGACGAGCACGCTGCGCGCACCCGCGCCCCCGATGGGTCGCGTGCCGGAGGGAGCCCGCCGCCCGGACAGGCGCACCCGCACGGCGCCGCTGCTCGCGGGAGCATCGGACACGCCGTGTCCGTCCCCTCGTGGCAACGCGACGAGATCCCCGGGCGAAAGCTCGATGCTCTCCGCGCCGGCGCGGAGCCACGCCCGGCCCTCCAGCACCAGGTGGAACCACGCGGCGCCCTCGTCCGCGTCCATGTCCACGGCCCACGGTGCAAGCGCCGTCGTGGTCACGGACCATGCTGCCCGCGCACGCACCGTCTCGAGGACGTCCGTCAGCACGTCCATGCGAGCTTCTTACGCGCGACCCGAGTCCCGAGTTTCACGACACCCGTGAGCCAACCGGCCCCTCGCCCGAACCCGACCGACCTTCCTCCCCGAGCGAACGCCGGACGGCGCGTTCGGGCCGCTTTGTGGTCCTATCGCTCGACGTCGTAGACGAGGCGGTGGACGGGCACCCAGCCGACCTCGCGCGTGATCGCCGAAAGGTCGATCAACCCGTCGTCCGCGGGGAGCGCGCCGCGGCGCGGGACGTCGGGATACCGGTCTCGCAAGATCTCCTCGAGCGAGTAGCCGCGGAGCTCCATGGAGCGCGCCGGGAAGTACTGATGGTATCCCGGCAGCCGGCGCTCGAGAACGGCCGCGACCAGCGTGCCCGCATCCTCGAGAAAGAGGTGCGCGGTCGCTTCGATGAAATCGATGGAGGCGAGCGGCAGCGGCTTCCCCATCTGCATGCGACTCAAGTGCCAGTCGCCGACGAGCATGGGGAAGCGGATGGAGGTCGCGCTGAGCGCGGGATCCGACTCCGTGTAGAGGCGAAGGAGGCGCTCGCCGAACTCCTTGCTGATCCCGTAGGTGTTCAGCCCGGGATTCGGGGGCAGCTCGCCGTCGAGCGGAAGGTACGGGATCGGAAACGGTGGAGCCTTCACGGGTCGATCGCGGCGAATCATCACCTGAATCGAGCTCGCGAAGACGAGGCTCCGCACGCCGAGCGACACCGCGGCGTGGAAGACGTTGCCGTTCATCGCCACGTTGTCGGCGAGCAACCGCTGCGGCGTCGGGCCCGAGAAGGGATTCGGGTGGTTCGCGAGGTGCACCACGGCGTCGACGCCCTCGACCACCCGATGCGCGAAGTACTCGTCGCACACGTCCCCGACCTCGACGCGGATCGGAAAATCCTTGGTGAAGCGGCGATCGGTCGCGCGGACCGAAAACCCGCGCTCGAGCAGGGTGGCGCACACCGCGGTGCCCAACCTGCCGGTAGCGCCGGTGACGAGGACGGTCGGTAAGCTCATGGGTGGACCTCGGCGAGCGCGATATCATGCGCCGCCCGAGCGTCCATAGCCGCCAGCCTCGATTTGGCGTGAAGACCGAAATCCAGGCTCAGCGCGCGCTCGCTGGGCCGCTCGGAAGCGCGAGCTCCCCCGCGGGGATGCTCGGCACGGGCGGGCGCGCACGGGGGACGCGAAGGCCCGAGAAGCTGGTTTCGCCGTGGTAGGCGCGATCGGCCGCGCCGGCGCGCGCCGTGACGAAATCGCCCGCACACAGGAGCGTGAGGTGCGGCCGCTCGATGGGCGCCGAGCGCGGCAGCGCGATGTGGGCCGCTTCGAGCTCGAGGCACGCCGTTCTCCCGTCGGGCAACGCCTGCCGACGAAGGAGCCGACCCTCGACGCGCGCGCCGCTCGCGAGCTCGATGGACGTGCGCCCAGGCTCGAAGCGCTTTGCCGCGGCGGTGTCCGGAGAGGCTCCGTCCGCAAGCCGCCCGACGACGACGACCGCTCCCGCCTGGGCGTCCGGACCGTGTCCAGCAAGGAGCTGCCCGTCGAAGCCGAACCCGACTCCGCCCGAAAGCTCGAGCGCCCAAGGCTCCTCGAAGGGCCCGTGAACCCGCTCGAGCACGCCGATCGCGAACGCGCCCGACGAGAAACGGAGTGTCGCGAGCTCGCGGCTCGCGAGCGCCGTTCGGAGCGCATAGGCGCCCCCACGCCGCACCGCGAGCCCGGCAGCGACGCGGTCGAGCACCGCATGCAGCGTCTCGAAGTCCGGCGTCACGAAGAGCTGCGGTTGGGGACGCGTGATGTCGTAGTCGACTTCGACGCAGCCCTCGTCGAGGGGGAGCTTCTCGACTTCGGCGGCGTGACACGATCGGCTCTCGCCGAGCGAGGAGAGCAGCCCCGCACCGTAGAGGGTGTAGCGCTCCGGCGTCCCGAACAGACCGTACTCCGCCGTCCACCAGTAGAGGCGCGAGAGGCGCGCTGCCTCACTCACCTGGACGCTCTTCGCGATCGCGTCGGCGAGCGCTCGCTCGGCGCGGCGTACCGCCTCGGGCGTTGCGTCGACGCGCTCCTTGACCTCGCTGAGCTCGTAGATCGCGGCGTACACGGCCGCGTCTTCCGGGAGCGTGAACGCCTCCGCGCCCACCTCACCGATGCGCCGGAGGTACGCCGCGAACGTCTCTTCGGGCAAAATCGGCGCGTGCCCGGCCGCCTCGTGGATGATGTCCGGCGCGGGCGTGTACTCGAGGTGCTCGCGCGTCCGGATCTCGGCGGCGATGGGCAGAATCCCCGCGGCCTGGAACTCCTGGAAGGCCCGGGGCGGAATGAACCCGTCGACGGCCACCGCGCCCCAGCCGAAGCGCCCGAGCTTGTCGTTCATCTCGGCGATGCTCGGGATCCTGTCGATGCGGATCCCCGTCGCGCCGAGCCCGTGCTTGTAGGCCGGGTGCGCGCGCTCGTTCAGCGTCGAGGAGAGACGCTCGAGCACGAACCGCCATACGGCCTGGTCCGTGTCGGTGTACTGCCCATAGTCCTGCTCGACGACGAACTGCCGCAGATGGGCGGGAACCTCGGGCAAGAATCCGGCCATCCTTGCTCAGGATAGCACGGGGCATTTCCGCCCGCTCACCGCGCGGCGAAACCGGTGACGCTCGGAGACGAGAGCGCCGGCATGTCGAAGGCCTGCCCGAACGTAACGAAGGCCCCGCCGGGCAGCACCGCGTATCCCGGGCTCAACGGCAGCGCGTAGTCGGCGCGAAAAACCAGGCGATTCGCTTGTGGGAACAGAATGCGCACCCCGAGCCCCGCGGACTGGCGCAGCGCGATATCGGACACGCGATTCGCGGCACCGGCCACGTCGTAGAAGACCGCGAGCCCACATTGAGCAGAGAGGATGTCGATGCCTCGCGTGCGAAGCTCGACGTTCAGCGCGGCGGCGTCGTCGCCGCGCAGCGCCGGGTCGTCGGTGGGATAGCCGCGCAGTCGGTCCGCTCCTCCGACCGCGAAGCGCCGATTCCGATAGTTCCAGTACCGGTTCTGGAACACGGCGTCCGCGACGATGCGGCCGAAGCCGAGCCTCGGGCTCGCGACGCGCGCGCCGAGAGTGGCGAGCGCGTCGTGCTGATCGTCGTTCGCGTATTCGATGCTCGAGGACCCGAGGACGCGCACGAGCCCGTCCCCGAACGCGTGCGTGTACGACAGCCCCGCGAAGACCCCGAGCAGATCCCGTGAGGAGCCGAGCGCGCGGCTCGCCGGATAGACGCGGAGCGATGCCTCGGGACCGAGACGGAAGTCCTCCTGAAGCCCGAGCGTCTCGAGCTCGATCGTCTTCAGATAGCGCTCCTCCTGAATGCGTAGACCCGCGAACGGCCCGAGGCGCGTGTCCCCACGCGGGATTTCCTCCGCCACGAGCTCGGCCTCCGCTCGCGGATCGGTGCCGGGGGGAACGCGCGCGCGATAGGCCGTATGATCGAGCTCGAGACCGAGCGTGAGCAGCGCTCGCACTCGACGCCCGAAGGCGCGGGTCACCTCGTTCGCGGCGAAGTAGCGTTGGTAGGCGTAGACGACGGGGATCGCGTCGTCGTACGGCGTCACGTCGGCGTCGAACCGGAACACGCGTCCGTCGCGTCCGTAGAGCCGCCCGAGATAGTCGCGGAACTCGAGCGTCGTGCCGAAAGACCAGCGCTGTTCGGCGGAGTAGAGCGGCAGCCCGTAGCTCATCGTCCCATAGGACCCCTCCCGCTCGCCCGTGTGGCGGTTGAACACGAGCGCGTAAAACACGCTCCCGGAGAGCCGCGTGCCAAGGATGCGATTGTGCGAGACGAGACCGCCCACGGAGTACGTGTCGCGCTCGAGCACGAACAGCCCGCCGATGCTGGCGTGCGTCCCGAACACGTTCTCCTCGCTCGGGTTCAGGAGCAGGTAGTTGAGCCGCCCGTTCGCGACCTCGAAATCCGAGTTGAGTCGCAGGCTCCAGACGTCCTTGGTCATGACCAGGACGCGGACGAACCCCGGGCGCGGATCCGTGATGGGGACGACGAGCACCAGTGAGAGCTGGCGAAGCGCCTTCAGATTGCGCGCGGTCTCGTCCGCGCGCCGCGAGTCGTACGGCTCGCCTTCCCGGAACAGGAGCTCGCGCCGGATCACGCGCTCGCGCGTGGTCGCGTGAAAGACGTTGAAGAAGTCGGGAACCGGATCGCTCTCGTCGAAGACGTCGAGCGTGACGACGTGGATCTCCGAGATGATCTTGCCGTTTGGAGACGTCTCGAGCACGGCGCGATGGCGCTCGAGCTCCGGCGCGAGCACCTCGAGCTCGTAGCTCGAGTACTCGACCGGCTCCGCGAACGCCGCGCCGGCGAAGAGCAGACCCGAAATGAGCGCGGCCGCGCCGCGCCGAATGCGGCGCGGCGACAACCAACGCGAGCGGGCGGACGACGACACGACTCGGTGAGCACCGATATCACGGATGCCCTCCGAACGAGCGGACAACGGGCGGTCAGAGATAGACGAGCAGGCCGGCCATCAGACCCCAATCGATGCCGGTCTCGTCGTTCTCGACGCTGATCTTGACGCCTCCGACCTGGGTCTCCGTCTCGTTTCCACCGCTGACGCCGATATCGATCGTTGGACCGACCGAAAACGCGACGTGCGAAACCGGCGAGATCACGAGTGGCGCCTCGAGCGTGACCGCCAGCTGGTTGGAGGAGGTCTCGTCGCCGTCGCCCGACGTCGTCGATGCCACGATGGAGACTCCGCCGCGGGGCCAAATGCCAAGCGTCGGGTTGAACATGTGCGCATAGCCCACTCGTGGAGCGAACAGGAACGCCGTCGTCGTCTCGAGATCTTGGTCCGCTTGCCCCTCGGCCTCGAACGAGCCGGAGAGCGTGAACATTCCGATCGCGGCTCCGATGCTCACGCCGTCCGTGACGAGGTAGTCCACGCCCACTCGCGGGAACGAGTAGTTCGAAATGAGCCCGTTCGTTGGATTGGCGAGCAGCGTGAAACTCGTGAAGGTCACCGTGGATTCGCCACCGTTGTTCGCCTCCAAGGTGCTCGACGCCACCACGAGCCCGAACAGGCGCTCGGCGCCGACCACGAGCTGCCCGCTCGAACCGAAGCTCTCGCGCGTCTCTTGCGCTACCGCGATGCTCGGAACGCCGAGCGCACAGAGAGCGAGCACCCACGAACGAGCCTTGGCCTTCAGCATGTCTACCCTCCGGGCAAGAAAAACGGGAATCAGGGTCATCGCACGATAGCGGAACGCCGCATTGCCCCCAAAGGAAACGGCAGCGCGGCGCCGTTGCCGCACGCACAGGAGCGCCCCACCCCCGAGGACACCGCACACCCGCGCCGCGAGCGCCGAAATGGTAGCCTCCCGCCCGCGTGCAGGTTCATCCGACACCGTCGGCCGTTCACCTCGCTGGTGCGGCGGCCATCGCGACCGCGGGGGGCGTCTTGCTCGAGAGCGCCCCGGTGGTGGCTTGGGGAGGGGCGTTGCTGCTCGCGCTCGGCATTGCCCGCGCGGTCACCGAGGTCAGCGTGGCGCAGGTGCGGAGCGCGGGGTTCGAGATGCTCTGGCGCGGGTCGACCCGCGCTTTCCGGATCGCTCGGGGTGAGACGCTCGAGCTCGAAGCCGAGGTGCGCAACCGGGACGTGCGCGCGGCACGCTACGTCGGGTTGCGGGCCGTGGCCGCACCCGCGCTCGACATCGAGCTCTATCCGGATCGCGGCGAAGTCCCGGCCGGGGGGCGGCTCCGGGTCACGCTCTGCATCACCGGGCGCCGCGTCGGGCACCACGCCGTTCACGGGCTCTCTCTCGAGGTGCAGGGCGGCCCGGGGCTCTTCGAGGTGCCGCTCACCTTCGCGAACCCCTGCGGCATCGAGGTGATGCCCCAGCCGTATGCGCGGCTGTCGCGCTCGGCGCGTGGCGGACGAAGCCGGCGGGACGCGGATCAGGGACGCGCCAGCCCGTTCGCCGGAGAGAGCGGCGACATCCGTGAGCTCCGCCAGCACCAGCCGGGCGACCCGTTCCGGCGCATCGCCTGGAAGGCCTCCGCGCGCCGCGGCGAGCTGCTCGTCCGCGAATACGAGCGCGAAGAGCGCGACATCGTGTTCCTGCTCCTCGACGCGTCGAGCGAGCTCGCCGCGGGACGCCCGGGCGAGGCCGCGCTGGACAAGGTCATCGACCAAGCGGCCGCGGTCGCCACGCGGCACCTCGGCCGCGGCGATCGCGTGGGGCTCGGAATGATCGGCCGTCGTGTGCTCGCGTGGATCGACCCGGCACGCGGGGCCGCGCACACCGGGCGCCTGCTCGAGGCGATGGCGCACGCGGCGAGCCCCGTGCACGCCGATCGCAGCGGCCTCGACGAGGCGGACGTCGCGCTGCGCGTGCTCGAGCACATGCGCCCGCTCGACCCCGAGCTCTCGGCGCACGTCGGCGCTCACGAGCTCGAGCGCATCGCGGAGCGCGCCGAGATCCTCCAGAAGCGCGCACCCTTCGCGGACGCGGACGCGTTCGCGACGAGCCAACGCGAGCGCATGCTGCGCCGCTACCTCGAGGCGTTCGGCCTCGGGTCCCCGCGGCGCCTGGCCTCGGACCGCGCCGAGGTGGACGAGCTGCTCGTGCAGAGCCTCGCGCGCCTGCGCGGGGCGCGCCCGCGGCCGAGCTTGATCTATCTCTTCACGCCATGGGCGGAGCCAGGAGCCCGCACGCGGCTCGTCGAGGCGGCCGCGCGCTACCGCTCACGGCGGAGCGAGCTGCTCTGGGTGCGTGTCCCCGTCACGAGCGGGCTCGTCGGCAGAGACCCGTATTCGGGCCTGGTCGCGCGCACCCTCTCACGGCGCGCCGAGCTCTCCGCGGCGCGAGCCGAGCGCGCGCTCTTGCGCCTCGGTATCCAGCTCGAGCGCCTCACCGTGAGCGACGCGGCGCCGCACGCGGGCCGCGAAGCGCGCTGAGCGGGGATCTACCCGGAGGTCCGACCCTCGCTTGCACCCGAGCCTTCGCCCGCGAGCGCGGCGATCTCCGACTCGAGCGCCTCCCACTCCGCGAGCCAAGCCTCGATCTTCGGACCGAGCTCCTTCTCTTCTTTCTCGAGGCGCTCGAACTCCGTCGCCTCGGTCTGCACGTAAAAATCCGGGTCGGCGAAGCGCGCTCGAATCCACGCGCGGCGCGCCTCCGCCTGCTCGATCTTCGCGAGCACGGCGTCCCGCAACCCGGGGAGCTGCTTCTTTCTGTTGTTGCGACGCTTCTGCTCCTCCCACGAGAGCGCCTTCTTCTCGGGAGCTTCGTTCTTCCGTTCCGACTTCGCCTTCCGAGCCCGTTGCACCACGGCTTCGGCGTCGAGGTGGTCGTCGCCGCAGCGCGCGAGGTACTCCTCGTAGGTCCCAGGGAAATCCCGGAGGCCGTCCGCGGTGACTTCCACGACGCGGGTCGCGAGCGCCGAGACGAAGGCGCGATCGTGGGACACGAACAGGAGCGTCCCGTCGAACGCCTGGAGCCCGGAGACGAGCGCCTCGATCGACTCGAGATCGAGGTGATTCGTCGGCTCGTCGAGCACCAGCACGTTCGGCCGCTGCACCATGATGCGACAGAAGACGAGGCGCGCGGCCTCACCCCCGGAGAGCGCGCCCACCGGCTTCTGCACGTCGTCGCCCGAGAAGAGCACACGCCCGAGCTGGCCGCGCACGAAGCTCGTGCTCTCCTCCGGGACGGTGTTCCAGATGACGTCGAGCGGCGTCGTCTTGGGGTCGCACAGGACGTCGCGGTGGTCCTGCGCGAAGTAGCCGACGTGGGTCTCGTAGCCCCACGCCACGGTGCCGGAGTCGGCGGCGAGGTGGTTCGTCGCGATCTTGAGCAGCGTGGACTTGCCGAGGCCGTTCGCGCCGATGATCGCGACGCGCTCTCCGCGCCGGACGGCGAGCGACACGTTCGTGAGCACGCGGTTTTCGCCGTATGCCTTGGAGACTTCCTCGATGGTGAGCACGTCTTTGCCGCTCGCCCGCCGCGGCACGAACGAGAAGGACGGCGTCCGCCGTGAGCTCGGCGCCAAGACCTCCACCTTCTGCTCGATGCGCTCGATCTGCTTGAGGCGGCTCTGCGCCTGGCGTGCCTTGGTGGCCTTGGCCTTGAAACGCTCGACCCACGCGCGGCGCTCCTCGATCACGGCGCGCTGCCGCTCGAGCTCCGCCTCCTTGCGCGCGCGCGTCTCCGCCTTCTCCGTGACGAACGCGGAGTAGTTGCCCGTGTACTGGGTGATCGTGCCGTAGTCGACGTCGAGGACGTGCGTCACGACGTTGTCCAGGAAGCGCTGATCGTGCGAAATGATCACGGCGCACCCGCGATACGCGGCGAGGAACTTCTCGAGCCAGCGGATCGAGAGGATGTCGAGGTGATTGGTGGGCTCGTCGAGCAGAATCGCATCGGGTCCGCCGACGAGCACCTGCGCGAGCAGGACGCGCAGCTTGAACCCTCCGGAGAGCGTCCCGAGCGGGTCGCGGTGGACGCGAACGGGAATGCCGAGCCCTTCGAGGATTTGGCTCGCGCGCGCCTCGAGCGTGTAGCCGTCGTGCGCGGCGATTTGTTCCTCGAGCTCCGCGAGGCGCGCGGCGTCGGGGACGCCTTTGTCCACGAGCTCGCGCTGCTCCGCCATCGCCCGGCTCACGATCTCGTCGCCGGCCATGGCCACGTCGAGGATGCTCTCCGCGTCGTTCAGGAACCGATCTTGGCGGAGCACACCGACGCGAGCGCGCGCGGGAAAGGTCACCGAGCCGTCGCTCGCCGGCTCGTCCCCGGCGAGGATCCCGAGGAAGGTCGTCTTCCCGGCGCCATTCGCGCCCACGAGCCCGTAGCGCGCGCCGGCAAGGAGCTCGAGCGACACGCCCTGGAACAGCGTGCGGGCGCCGAAGGACTTCGCGATGTTGCGGACCCCGATCATCTCCGGCGCCGTGTATAGCCTAGATTTCTGCTCGATGCCGGAGGGGCTCCGGCGCCGAGCGGGGTTGCGCCGGGGCAGGAGGGCACGGCTCACGGGCTTTCGACGCAAGGAGACAGGCCCCGAGCACGGCGCTTGCACCGTTCTTCTGCATGGCGACCGTGCAACAACCGTCAACGTTCGACGTTGCCCCCTCCGCTCCCGAGGGCGGCTTCCGGCGCACTCTGTTGAGCTGGGGAGCCATTTTCGGCGGTGCCGTCGCGGCGCTCGGCATCTGGGCGATGCTGTACGCGCTCGGGCTCGCTTTCGGGCTCTCGGCGATCAATCCGCAAGATCCAGGAAGCCTCCAGGGCACCGGTATCTTCACTGGGATCTGGGGCATCGTGACGCCGCTCATCGCCTTGTTCATCGGCGGGTTCGTTGCGGGCCGTGGCACGGGACTCATCGCCCGTGGCAGCGGCGCGCTCCACGGACTCGTGATGTGGGGCCTCACCGTTCTCGCCGGCCTGTGGCTCATCGGGAACATCCTCCAAGCCGTCGTCTCGGGGGCTGCCGCCGTGGGCGGCACCGCGGCACAAGTCGGCGCGAAAGTGGTGGGCAGCGGCCAGGGTCCCGAGGCCGCCCAAGCGCTCGGCATCGACGCCGAGCAAGCGCTCGGCCCCATCAACCAGAAGCTCCGCGCCCAAGGTCGACCCGAGATCACACCGCAGCAGTTCCAAGCCGCGACGAAGGACGTCGTCCAGGACGCGGTGCGGACCGGCCGAGTCGACCGCGAGACGCTGGTGAAATCGCTCGCGGCGAACACCGCTCTTTCCCAGCAGGACGCCCAAGCCGTCGCTGCCAACGTGGAAACTCAGGTTTCCCAGCAGGTCGGCCAGGCCAAGCAGTCCGTCCAGTCGACGGCGCTTCAGGCCGCAGAAACGACCGGGAAAGCCATGTGGGGCGTCTTCGGAGCCCTGTTCGTCGGCATGCTCGCCGCGATCCTGGGTGGCATTCTCGGCGCTTCGCGCTTCGCTCGACGCAGTGAACGGCGCGTCCTCTTGCAGCGCGAAGAACGGGAGCCGTTCGTTCCGCGCCGCGAAGCCTATCCCTGAACGAGCCGCACGACGTGTTTCGTTCCCTCGCGCCGGGCTCGACCGAGCTCGGCGCGAGCGCGTTTCGGCGGCGGAAAGACGTGAGCTCGGTGGCCTCGTCGACGGGCCAGGAGCGACGAGGATCGAGGGATGGCCGTCGCCGGCGAAAAAGACCCAAATCTAGGGCTAGTGAACGAATTCAACGGTCGTGCGAGTGCTTCTCGCGAGCTCGGAAAGAAGAGCTCGCCCTAGCTCTTTGAAAGGGGGCACCCGTCACTCCGAGGCTACGTGCAGGGCTCTGCTTGTGGCGTGGGCTCTTTCATGCGGGGCCCCTCCCCACGCGGGCACTCTGCCCGACGCTGTTTTTCGCCTATTTCGGCGCATTCCTAGCCGTTTGTCGCTCTAATTTAGCGTCCGCATCCTGGGCGATGGGTGCGCCGCGTGGTTGCGGTTGACGAGCGGTGGAGCGGCTAACGCGGCACGGCCTTCGGGGCCGTGCTGCGCTCGACGTCGAGCTCGACGGCCATTCGCGCAAAGGCGCTCGCGTCGAGCTCCTCGCCCCGTCGTTCGAGATCGATCCCGGCGCGGGAGGCCGCGCTCGCGAGCGCCTCGCGCGGCGACAGTCCCTTCCAGGCGTTCCCGAGCTTTTTTCTCCGCCCGGCGAACGCCGCGCGAACGAGCTGACTGAACGTCTCCGTCTCCTCGATCGGCGCGCTTCGCGGCGTGAGCACGACCAGCGCCGAGTCCACGTTCGGTTGCGGGTAGAAAGCGCCGCGCCGGACGACGAGCGGCCGATCCACGTCGAAGGCGGCCTGCACGAAGACGCTGAGCGCCCCGTAATCCCCTTCTCGCGGGCGCGCCGTGAGCCGCGCCGCCACTTCGAGCTGAACCAGGTACGCGACGCGATCGAGATGCCGCGCCGCGCGCGTCGCGAGCGTGAGGAGCGGCCCCGTGATCTGGTACGGCAGGTTGCCCGCGAGCGCGTGGGGTGCGGGCTGTCCCGCGAGGAGCGCGGCGACGTCGATCGCCTTGGCGTCGGCCTCGACCACCGTGAGCCCGCCCGCGCTCACCGCCTCGCCGAGCGCGGTACGGAGCTCGGGCACGAGATCGCGATCCCGCTCGACGGCGATCACGCGCTCCGCGCGCTCGAGCAGCGGCCGCGTGAGCGCGCCGAGACCCGCGCCGAGCTCGAGGACCGTTCCGCCCGCGGGCGCGGTGAGCTCGGCGATCCGCGCGGCGATCCCCCTATCGGCGAGAAAGCACTGCCCGAAATGCTTCTTCGGCGCGAGGCCGAGCCGGCCGAGCGCTCCCTTGGGGCTCTCGGCCCCAACGTCGCGCGGGTCTCGCTCGCCAAGCCCCATTTCCGCCTTCCTCGAGGGGCTCACTCCCCCTCGAGGCTCTCGAGGTGTCTAGAGCGACGAACGGTTGGGGACGCGCCCCGATATGCGGAAGACGGCGTCGAACAGGATGCCCGCGTGGGGAGGAGCGGCGCGTGCCGCCTCGGCGAGACCGGGCGAGAACGCCGATCCGCGGACCCCATCGGCGTCCTCACTCGGACTCGACGCAAGCGAGCTCGTGCAGGCGGTCCGAGCGTCGCCTGCGTCGTCATCAGCCCCGCTCGGCGGGAGCCTGCTGCGTGGCTTCGTCGGCGAGGTCGGCGTAGCTCTCGTGCTGGCCGAACATGAGCTCGCTCGTCGTGCGCAGGCGTGGCGGCGGCGGATCCCCGTAGAGATCGAGCTGCACGGCCGCCCAGAGCTCGCGCGCGACGAGCTCGCCGTACTCCGGGCTCGTGAGGTCGCCCGTGTACTTGTCGAGCGCCTCGTCCGCGTCCTTGAGCTCCTTGCGCACGAGCACCGGGTCGATCTGCTCCTTCGTGGTGAAGCGATCGGTGAGCAGCAGCGCCCGATCGTCCGAGATCTCCACGAACCCCGAGCCCACCGCGACGGCGTGCGTCTGGCCGTTCTTCACGTACGTGACGATGCCGCTCGTCAGCGCGGCGAGCATGGGACGGTGGCTCGGCAGC
>Ga0079224_100000403_pt1 | contig 41410 bp, 34 predicted proteins | sample Stecom2015_FD_80414 | JGI IMG/M metagenome (GOLD analysis project Ga0079224, IMG submission 80414) | Agricultural soil microbial communities from Utah to study Nitrogen management - Steer compost 2015 | ecosystem: Environmental > Terrestrial > Soil > Agricultural land | place: USA: Utah... | reverse complement strand
GAAAGTCAGCCAGATCAGCTCCCTGGACAAGGACATCGCCCGCGGGCTGAGCGTCAAGGCGGTGCGCGTGGTCGATGTGATCCCGGGCAAGTCGGTCATCGGCCTGGAGATCCCCAATACCCAGCGGGAAATGATCTACCTGTCCGAACTGCTGCGTTCGCGGGAGTACGACAAGGCCGGCAGTCCGCTGACCCTGGCGCTGGGCAAGGACATCGCCGGCCGGCCCACGGTCGCCGACCTGGCGCGCATGCCGCACCTGCTGGTCGCCGGCACCACCGGGTCGGGCAAGTCGGTGGCGGTCAACGCCATGGTCCTGAGCCTGCTCTACAAGGCCTCCGCCAAGGACGTGCGGATGCTGATGATCGACCCGAAGATGCTCGAACTGAGCGTCTACGAGGGCATCCCGCACCTGCTGGCGCCCGTGGTCACCGACATGAAGGAAGCCGCCAACGGCCTGCGCTGGTGCGTGGCGGAGGTGGAGCGCCGCTACAAGCTGATGAGCGCGGTCGGGGTGCGCAACCTGTCGGGCTTCAACAAGAAGGTCAAGGACGCGGCCGATGGCGGCCAGCCGATGACCGACCCGCTGTTCAAGCCCAATCCGGAGATCGAGGAAGCGCCGCCGACGCTGGAGCCGCTGCCGCACATCGTCGTCATCATCGACGAGTTCGCCGACATGATGATGATCGTCGGGAAGAAGGTGGAGGAGCTGATCGCCCGCCTGGCGCAGAAGGCGCGCGCGGCCGGGATCCACCTGATCCTGGCCACGCAGCGCCCCTCCGTGGACGTCATCACCGGCCTCATCAAGGCCAACATCCCGACCCGCATCGCCTTCCAGGTCAGCTCGAAGATCGACTCGCGCACCATCCTCGACCAGTCCGGGGCCGAAACGCTGCTGGGGCATGGCGACATGCTGTACCTGCCACCCGGCACCGCGATGCCCGAGCGCGTCCATGGTGCGTTCGTATCCGACGAGGAGGTCCACCGCGTGGTGGAACACCTGAAGGAGGTCAGCGGCAAGCCGGACTACATCGACGGGGTGCTGGAAGAGGTGCAGAGCATGGGCGACGGCGTGGTGGTCGGCGCCAACGGCCTGCCCGAGAGCGCCAGCGATGGCGACGAGTCCGACCCCCTGTATGACGAGGCGGTGCGGGTGGTGACGGAAACCCGCCGCGCCTCGATTTCCGGGGTGCAGCGCAGGCTGAAGATCGGCTACAACCGCGCCGCGCGGCTGGTCGAGGCGATGGAGGCGGCGGGCGTTGTCTCACCTCCGGAACACAACGGCGATCGCACCGTACTCGCCCCGCCGCCGCCGCGGGATTAGTACCGGCCCGGGCTGCCGATGCGATGAGTGCGCATTCAGCAAGGGAAGGACACACTTCGCCCATTCCCGTTCCGCGGGCTGGCTGATCGAACTCCGGAGATTGAACGCATGACCCGAACCATGTCGACGACGCTGCGCTGGGGTACCGGACTGCTGCTCACAGCGGCAGTGGCGGGCGCTGCATTCGCTGGCTCCCGCGACCGGTTGGAAAACTTCACCGACGACCTCAAGGGCCTGGATGGCAGCTTCAGCCAACAGGTGTACGACGCGCACGGCAGCTTGCGGGAAACCTCCGCCGGCACGGTGCAGCTGTCGGTACCCAACCTGTTCCGGTGGGAGTACACCGCGCCCCACCCGCAGCTGATCGTCGCCGACGGCGACCGCGTGTGGATCTACGAGCCCGACCTGGAGCAGGTCAGTGTCCGTCCGCAGGGCGCCGAGGAGACGGACAGTCCGCTTGCGGCACTGGTCGATCCGGCCCGGCTGGAGCGTCGCTATACCCTGACCGAGGAACCCTCGAGCAACGGCCTGGAATGGCTGCGCCTGGAGCCGAAGGTCGAGGACGGCAGTTTCAGCAGCGCCAGGCTGGGCTTCGAAGGCAACCAGCTGGCGCGGATGGAGCTGGTCGACGCCGTGGGGCAGCGGACCGTGATCAGCTTCAAGGGCTGGACCCGCAACCCGGGCTTCGCCGCGGGCACGTTCACCTACCGCCCGCCGGCAGGTGTCGACGTGATCGGCGAGCCCTGATCGACGCCGCTGCCGCGCTCGAGCAAAACCGTTCAGTTTCAAGTACTTGGGATCACGGGGCTTCCACGCCCCAGCGTCGAGACTGATCACCCGGCGGCCCTGGGGCCGCTCCTGCTCCAGGGTGATCCGATGAGCCGGCAACTGCACTCCTTGTCCCTGACGGTGGCTCTCATCGCTGCAGGCGGCTGGGCGACGGGGCTGCCCGCCGGTGAACCGTTGCCGGATGCTGGCGGGATCGGCGCTGCCGCCCTTACGGATCCCGGGACGCGTTCGGAAGCCGCGGAGGCGGTGGACAGCGCGACGGCGGCCGCCCTGATCGGCGCCATCGCCACGCATTTCGGTGAAGAGGACGTTGGAGTACGACTGGACCGCGTGACGATGGATGCGGCCAGCATCCGGGACCGCACCGTCACCGGTGAGGGGAGGGTGCGCATCGGGTCGCGGGAGGAGTGGATTCCGTTCCGCTTCCGGGCGCTGTACGACACCCAGACCACCGAGGTGGTGTCCCCGATCCTGGAGCTTGGCCCCGACCGGACCGACTTCGAAACCGTTGCCGACGGTTCGGATGTCGCGCTCGCGCTCGATGCCGGCGTTGCCGGGGCACTGGCGGCGGAGTTTCCGTCGCAACCCGTGCACTGGAATGCCGACCACGTGCGGGCGGCGCCACTGGCGGGTTCACTGCTCAAGGTGCAGGCGACCGGCACCGCCGACTTCGACGCCGAGGGCTTGACCAAGGCGCGGGTGGAGGCCCTGTACGACCGGGCCAGCGGGCGGTGGCTCAGCATCGACTACGAGCTGGGCGCCGGCGCCAACCTGGTCGATGACGCTACCGGCCCCGAAGCGATCGCGACCCGCTGATAAGGTCGGGCGGGATTGTTATCGTGGTGGACCGTTTCCACCCGCACCTGTCTTGAACCGCCCCCGCAACCCCGACACTCCCGACCTTCTCGCCCGCGAGGACGAGGCGCTGAAGCCACTCGCCGAGCGGATGCGCCCGCGCACCCTGGATGAAATGGTCGGGCAACAACGACTGCTGGCCCCTGCCTCCGCGCTGCGCAGGGCGGTGGAGTCCGGTCGCATCCACTCGATGGTGCTCTGGGGCCCTCCAGGCTGCGGGAAGACCACCCTGGCCTTGCTGCTGGCCCAGTACTCGCAGGCGGACTTCCGTGCCATTTCCGCGGTGCTTTCCGGCCTGCCCGAAGTCCGCACCGTGCTGGCGGAGGCGGCCCAGCGCTTCGCGGAGGGCCGGCGCACCGTGCTGTTCGTCGACGAGGTGCACCGCTTCAACAAGGTGCAGCAGGACGCGTTCCTGCCGCACATCGAGCGGGGGACCATCGTGTTCGTCGGCGCGACCACGGAGAACCCATCGTTCGAACTGAATTCGGCGCTGCTTTCACGCTGCCGCGTGCATGTGATGGAAGCCGTGTCGACCAGTGACATCGCGACCGCGCTGCAACGTGCCCTGCAGGACGGCGAACGGGGATTGGGGGGTCGTGGCCTGCGGGTCGGCGACGCGCTCCTGCTGCAGATTGCGGGCGCGGCGGATGGCGATGTGCGCCGTGCCCTGACCCTGCTCGAGATCGCCGCCGAACTGGCGGGCGAGGAGGGCGGGGAGATCACCGAAGCCACGCTGGCGCAGGTACTTGCCGACCGCACCCGCCGCTTCGACAAGGGCGGCGAGCAGTTCTACGACCAGATCTCGGCACTGCACAAGTCGGTCCGCAGCTCCAATCCCGACGCGGCCCTGTACTGGTTCGCCCGGATGATGGATGGCGGCGCCGACCCGGCCTACCTGGCGCGGCGGCTCACCCGGATGGCCACCGAGGACATCGGCCTGGCCGATCCCAGGGCACAGACCATGGCGCTGGAGGCATGGGATACCTACGACCGCCTCGGCAGCCCGGAAGGCGAACTGGCCCTGGCCCAGCTGGTCCTCTATCTGGCCAGCACCGCCAAGTCCAACGCTGCCTACGTGGCCTGGAAAGCAGCACGCCGGGATGTGCGGGAACACGGAACCCAGGAGGTGCCGATGCACCTGCGCAACGCGCCGACGAAGCTGATGAAGCAGCTGGGTTACTCGAAGGGCTACCAGTACGACCACGATGCGGCCGGTGGCGTGGCACTGGACCAGACCGGGTTCCCGGACGCCATGGGCGAGCGCGTCTATTACCAGCCGGTGGAGCGGGGAATGGAGATCAAGCTCAAGCAGAAGCTCGACGCCCTGCGTGAGGCGCGCGCGCGCGCCCGCAAGCAGTAGGCACCAGTCGCCGCGACGGCGGGAACCTCGCCCGCGACGCTTCCGGGACGAAAAGGAAAAAGCCCCGCCATCACGGCGGGGCTTTTCCATGTCACGGATACCGCTGGAATCAGAAGCTGTACTTCGCCTCCAGGTAGATCGCCCGGCCGAACACGTCGTACAGGTAGTTGTTGTACGGGGTGCCCGTGGTGCCCGGGTAGTTCGAGGCCTGGTCGTCAGGCATCTCGTTGAGCACGTTGTTGACCATCATCGACAGCTGGACGTTGTCGGTGGCGCGATAGTTCAGGCTCAGGTTGTAGGTGGTGTAGGCATCCCACTTGCCCGCCTTGGCACCCGACGAGTGCACGTAGTCGTAGCCGTCGCCCGCGTAGGCCAGGTAGTTCGGGGTCTCACCGATCCGGTTGGCGTACAGGGTGGTGGTCCAGTCGTCCTTCGCCCAGGACACCGACAGGTCGGTGCGGGTCTTGGCGTAGGCGTCGTAGATCCACATGTAGTACGGATCACGCAGCAGGTCGATCGGCTCGTCGCCCGGGGTCGGGGTGACGGTGTGCTCGAGGTTGTTGGTGTAGTTGGCCGCGAACGCCAGGCTGCCGAAGCGGCCGATGTCCATCAGGTAGTTCGCGCCCACGGTCACCACCTCCAGGTCCTGCTTGGCGACGTTCACCTTGGGGGTGAAGATCGACACCAGGCCACCGTTGGCATCGCGCTGGATCCACTCCAGGGCATTGTCGCAGCTGGTGATCGGCGAGCCGGCGGCACCCGTGCGGCAGAAGTACTCGGTCATCAGCAGCTGGTCGGCGCTGATCTGGTCGACCTCGTTCTCGATCTTCCAGTTGAAGTAATCCGCGGTCAGCGAGAAGTTCGAGGTCGGAGCCCACACGAAGCCCGCGCTCCAGACGTCGGCGTCGATGGGCTCGAGTTCCGGGTTGCCCGCCTGCGACCCCTCGTATTGCGCGCTGTTCCAGGCGCAGCCTTCGGTATCGGCCGGGTCGTAGCCATCAAGCGAGCAGCGGTAGTAGTCGGTACCGCGCGAGTAGTAGCCGCTCAGGCCCTGGTTGGTGTCGGCCAGCGTCGGGGCACGGAAGGCCGTGCCGTACTTGCCGCGCAACAGCAGGGTCTCGATCGGACGGTACTCGACGCCGAGGCTGTAGGTCGGGCTGTCGGTGGTGTTGCCGTCCAGGTCGAAGGCGTCGTAACGCGCCGATGCGGTCACGGTCAGCTGCTCGAGCAGCGGCATCCGCAGTTCACTGGTCAGCGCATAACGGCTGCGATGGCCATTGCCGTTGACCGAGCTGGTCCCCCACACGTCGCCGTCCAGCAGGCGCTGGTCGGGGCTGTAATCCCAACCCTCGTTGCCCACCTCGGCCACGACCGCGAAACCGGCGTCACCGCCCGGCATCGAGAACAGTGCACCGTTGGTGAACTGCGCACGCAGCAGGTTGTCCCAGGTACGCGCCTTGGACGTGGTGTAGCCGGTAAAGGCGTCGAAGTCCTCCGGGGAAATCGGCTGGTAGAACGCTGCATAGTCAGGCCGGAAAATGGCGAACCCATCATCAGTCGTGCCCAGTTGCGGCCCGAGTACGCGGTCCCGGAAGTAGGCGTCGATCGGGTCGGCCCAGCGCGCCCAGCCACGCTCCTCCAGTTTGTACTCGTTGCGCGAGGCGAACACGTTGTAGTCCCAGTCGCCCAGGTAGCCGCTGGCGCCGAAGGTGACGGTGTAGGACTTGTTGCGATCGGTGTTCAGGATGTCCTGGTAGCCTCGCCCCCCAATGTCCTCGGGAGCGAACGAGCGCTGCAGGTTCACTAGGGTGTCGAGATCCGGGTCGTAGAAGGCGCGGTACTTGGAGCTGGTGCCCCACCAGGTGTAGTTGGAGCCGGTGGCGTACTCCACGTCCTCGTAGTTGCCCATGAGCTCGGCATAGAGCTGCACGCTGTCGTTGAGGTCGAACGTGGTGTACGAGTACAGCTGGGTGCTCGACTTCCCGTTGCGCAGGGTGCGGTAACCCGGGGCGTCAAATGACCCACAGTATTCGCCGTAGCCGGGCCGATCCCACTTCTGGGTGCTGCCAGCGAAATTTCCCGTCACGTTGGCACAGTTGGCCGGGTCGGCAAAGATGTAGGCATTGTTGTTGTCCACATCCATGATGAGGAAGTCGCGGCTCGGATGCGCCGCGCTGTAACCGTCGGTGTTGTACGAGTCGGTCAGGTCGCGCTGGAAGCCCCAGATCGGGTCGCGCTCGTCGTACTGGATGCCCACCAGGGAGTTCAGGCGTCCATCGGCGCTGGAGAAGCTGTCGGCAAAGGTGAAGCGCACGCTGTCGCCGCCACCCTCGCTGAACCAGCCGCCGCGGATCGAAAGCTCGGCCTGGTCCAGGTTCTTCTTGAGGATCACGTTGACCACGCCGGCGATCGCGTCCGAGCCATACAGGGAGGACTGGCCGCCCGGCAGGATCTCGATGCGCTCGACCAGCGCGACCGGGATGCCGCTGATGTTGTTGAACACGTCCGAGCCGTTGTACAGGGCCGGGTAGTTGGCCATCGGACGGCCGTTGATCAGGTACTTGGTGTAGCCCGGATCGAGGCCGAACATGTTCGATGCCTCGGCACCCTGGGTGAACGAAGCCGAGGTCTGGCCGCCCTGCACGCCACCAGTGGAGAAGGTGGACTGCTGCAGCACGTCGGCGACGCTCTGGAAGCCACGCATCTGGATGTCTTCCGCGGACACCACGGTGACCGGGGTGAAGGTCTCGATCTCGGTGACGGGGATCAGCGAGCCGGTGACGGTCACCGTGTCCAGGTTCTTGGGATCAGCCTGGCCGGAGTTGTCTGCGTCCTGGGCCAGGGCCGCCCCGGCGACGGGGGTGATGAGCACCGCCAGCAACGCGGCACTCAGGCGGCTGCGTTGCAGCCGACGGGTGTTGTTAGGGGACATGTGGATCCTGTTTCGTAGGGGAAAAATCAGCGCCGGCTGACCGGAGCCGCAAGCAAGTGCAGGTGTGAAGCCAGTCTCACGCGATCACGTCAGTGGCGTGCTGGTTATAACAACGCTTGCCGGTCCATGAACGTGCTACACGTGGATTACATCGTTGCGGCCAATCCATGACGAAATTCAGGGCCGGATCAGCAAGCAAAGTAGCTGCGACAGAAGCAGGAACAGGAGCAGGGCAGCAGGCAGGGGGACCGGGCAGCCATGATTGGCCTCATGGGCGCGATACGTACCGACTGCCCGGCACATACCAGCGCCACGGAAGCTCCTTCGCGCGGGTGATGCCCACGCGCGTCGTGGTCGTGGGCCGGGGAGGGGGATTCACCCCGTCATCGAGGATCCGGAAGGGGCCATGGACAAGGTCCGAGCCGTCAGCCTCGCCATCGATCCCGAGCGCCTGTGCAAGCCGCGCGGGTCCGCGACACAGGTCCCGATCAGTGCGGGCGGCGGGACGGGCCAGGCGCATCTTCTCCAGCCCGGCAACGGGTTCGAGCGCCCGCAACAGCACCGCGGTCCCGTCATCGGGGGCACCGCACACGGCGTTCGCACACCAGTGCATGCCGTACGTGAAGTAGACATACAGATGCCCCGGCGGCCCGAACATCGTCGCATTGCGCGTCGTGCGCCCGCGATGGGAGTGGGAGGCCGGATCGTCCTCGGAGTACGCCTCGACCTCGACGATGCGGCCGGCACGGCCATCAGGCGCGACCAGGAGCTTGTTGAGGAGAAGCGGTGCCAGCTCCTGCGCGGTGCGATGGTAGAACCGGCGTGGCAAAGGTACGGTGCCCGGAGGCCTCATGTCTTGCTCCCGACGTGATTGCGCCGCCACGACGGCGCCTAGCGTACTGCTTGACGTTGCCGCCTGATCCCAAGAGCCGCCATGCGCCATCTACTCGGTCGACTTCTTGCCCGCTACCTGGCCAAGCCCCGGCCGGGGAGCAGCTCGCTGCCCGTTACCGCCGCGGAGGACCTTCGGATGGTCCTGCGACCAGCGGACGTGCTACTCGTGGACGGGACCAGCCGCTTGTCCACGGCCATCAAGTACATGACCCAATCGACCTGGTCACACGCGGCGCTGTATGTCGGCGACCGCCTTGGCGGGCGTGCGATGCTGGTGGAGGCAGACCTGGTCGAAGGCGTGCGCCTGGTTCCGTTGTCATTGTACGAGGGCATGCATACGCGGATCTGCCGCCCAGTGGGGCTCACGCCGGGCGAGCTCATCCAACTGCTGGATTTCCTCCACGCACGACTGGGCGGGGCCTACGACCTTCGCAACGTGTTCGACCTGATGCGCTATCTGGTGCGCGTGCCTGTGCCCACGCGGATCAAGCGGCGGATGCTCGCGCTGGGCAGCGGGGATCCGACCCGGGCGATCTGCTCCACCTTGCTGGCACAGGCTTTTGAATCGATCCGCTACCCGATCTTGCCGCTGATCGAGTCCATCCCGCTTGAGCACCCGAACGCCGCGCAGGCACGCCGCGAGATCCTGCATATCCGCAATTACTCGCTCTTCGTGCCCCGTGATTTCGACGTCTCCCCGTACTTCCGCATCGTCAAGCCCGCGCTGGACGACAACTTCGATTACCACGCACTGAGCTGGGGCGAAGACCAGGCGCGACCGTCGGCATGATGAAGTGGGAGTCCGCCATTGCACGGGGCTTTGTGGGTGCGATGCCAGGACGCCCGCGCCGCTCGGCCACGGAGACCCGCTCTTGATCCTGCTGGCGTCCGTGCCGCTGCCGCGTCCTTGCCGTGGTCGTACGCTGGCAAACAGCCCGCACCGGCTCACTGGAGACCCGCTTTTGCTCTACTCTCCACCCAACGGGGGGAGGGCATGGACAGGGGTTCATCAACACCGCTTTGGAAGATCGTGCTTGGCGTGGCCGTCGGGGTGCTGCTGGCCGATGTGGTCCGGGTCGCTTGGGCGATGTTGGCCCTAAGCGCCGCGCTCGGCTCGTGGGGCCTGACACTCGACAAACCCGGTCGCATCACCGAGGTGCCGGCGCAGATGCCAGCGCCTCCGCGAGTGACGGGAGGCCAGCCAGTGCTGCACGGGCCGGGAACGGCTCAACGGCTCGGTCTCGACCGGGCCTGCATCAATGGGGCTATTGCCGAGCTGCGAAACGGCACCTGGTCGCAGCGGTTGGCGGATGGCTCCGTGCGTGGCTGTAGGGCCGAGTCTCCGTAGCTTCATCGATAGACCCGGCCATGCCGGTATAGCCAGCGGTCCAGCAGGTGCGGCGCGATCCATTCGCGGTTCGGCGATACCAGCCGATGGCCGGCCATGCGCCAGCCGCTCCACGGGCCATGGAGCGGCGTGATGTTGTAGACGGTGCGATCGTAGTGCGCGGCTGCGCAGGAGTTCGGGCAGGGGCGGCCTTCAGGCCAGCACGGGGGACGCATTGCAGCTCCGAAGCATGAGGGACCGCAGCCGCTGCAGGAGCCGTGCCAGACCCCGGCGAGTTCGCATAATGCATATTATGTTATGCACTGAACGACACAGGGAGATCGTGCCTCTATCCCTGTACTGCTGCAGTTGCCCGCCTTCACCGATGGATGGGTTTTTCGGTTGGTGGTGCTAAAACCCGGTTATGTTGAGCTCCGGGCGCTACGGGACCGCTTCATCGAGCTGCTGCGGGGATTGGGCCGTTCGCCCGCTACGGTGCGGGCGTACGTGGCGGCCGTGGATCGCTACGCGGGCCAGCAACAGCAGAAACCCTGCGCGCTGGATACCAGCTCATCAATGCCATACGGCACCCGCCCGCGTACAATCCGAGCATGCCCTTCGGCGCGCTCCTGATGCGATTGTTCCTGGCCTTGGTCCTGCTGGCCAACAGTCCCGGCATCGCAGGCGTGGGGCTGTCCCCAGGCCACCTGCATGTGGCGGCGCCGATGCCGGCTACGGCCGACGCAATGGCCGATTGTCATGGCGCCGACACCAGCGCAAGCGCGATTCACGCCCCTTCCTCTCCCGGGGCGCTTCGCCCAGACCAGGACGCGCCCTCAACCGAGGCGTGCTGCAAGGCAGGCAGCTGTGGCGCTTGCATGCACCATTGTGCTGCGGCCGTCGCGAGTTCGCCGCCCATCGACCCCCGCACGCGGTACCGGTCGTTCGTACCGGACGTACCGTCGGCTCACGCCTCAATGAGGCCGAATACGCTGTTCAGACCTCCCATCGGCTGAGTGTCGGAATGCGCGCCTGACCAGGCGCGCCTGGACCAGGCCGCGGCTGCGCCGCGCCCGGTACCGCTCGCATCGCGAGCCCACGACCCAATGTCAGGGAGTTCCCATGTCATCCGATCCATTCGGCCGCGCCGGAGGGCTGTCCGCTCCGTCGCGCCGTCGCTTCGTCCAGGGTTTGGCGGCTGGTGGCGCCGTCGCCGCGCTTGGCCTGTGGCCACGAGCCAGCCGGGCCGCCCAGGCCCACGCCCTGCCCCACGTGCTCTCGGGCACGGAGTTCGACCTCACCATCGGCGAGACGCCGATGAACTTCACCGGCGCCACACGCCCGGCGATCACGGTCAACGGCACCCTGCCCGCCCCGCTGCTGCGTTGGCGCGAAGGCACCACGGTGAACCTTCGGGTTACCAACGCCCTGCCCCGCGGCTCCATCCACGGCCACCAGACCTCGATCCACTGGCACGGCATCCTGCTGCCCGCCAACATGGATGGCGTGCCCGGGCTGAGCTTCGACGGGATCAACCGCGGTGAGACCTACCAGTACCGCTTCAACGTCGTGCAGGGGGGCACCTACTGGTACCACAGCCATTCCGGCTTCCAGGAACAGGCCGGCCTGTACGGCCCCATCGTGATCGAGCCGCTGGAGCCCGAGCCCTTTGCCTATGACCGCGACTACGTGGTCATGCTGACGGACTGGACCGACCTGGACCCGCACCGCCTGTTCGCCCGGCTCAAGAAGCGTTCGGACTTCGACAACTACGCCAGGCAGACCGTCGGCGATTTTTTCGATGACGTGGAACAGCACGGGTGGGCCGAGACCATCGCAGACCGGAAGCTGTGGGGCCGGATGCGGATGACGCCCACCGACCTGTCGGACGTCAACGGCAACACCTACACCTTCCTCATGAACGGCACGACCGCACTGGGCAACTGGACCGGCCTCTTCCGTTCCGGCGAGAAGGTCCGCCTCCGTTTCATCAACGGGTCTGCGATGACGCATTTCGACGTACGCATCCCGGGGCTGAAGATGACCGTGGTCGCGGCCGATGGGCAGTATGTGCACCCGGTCACCGTCGATGAGTTCCGCATTGCCACCGCGGAGACTTTCGACGTCATCGTCGAACCCAGCGGACAGGATGCCTTCACGATCTTCGCCCAGGACCTGGGGCGAACGGGCTACGTCAGCGGCACTCTCGCGGTCCGGGAGGGATTGCGCGCCCCGGTCCCCGGCCTGGACCCCAGGCCGATCCTCACGATGGATGACATGGGCCACGGTGGAATGGGCCATGGCGGCCATGGCGGCCATGGCGGCATGGAGCATGGCAGCGCCGGCGCAGCAATGGCGCATGGGTCGATGCGGCATGGCGGCACCGATCACGCTGCGATGGGCCACGGGCGCATGGATCACGGGACGGGAGCGATGCAGCAGCATCCCCCGAGCGAGACCGGCAATCCGCTGGTCGACATGCAGACGATGACCCCGGCGCCGAAGCTCGCCGACCCGGGCATCGGCCTGCGCGGGAACGGTCGCCAGGTCCTGAGCTACGCCGACCTGCGCAGTACCTTCCGGGACCCGGACGGACGCGAGCCAGGCCGTACGGTGGAGTTGCACCTGACCGGCCACATGGAGCGCTTCGCCTGGTCGTTCGACGGCCTCAAGTTCGCCGACGCCGAACCACTGCGACTGAACCATGGCGAGCGCATGCGGATCGTGCTGGTCAACGACACCATGATGTCGCACCCCATCCACCTGCATGGCATGTGGAGCGACCTGGAGGACGAGTCCGGCAACTTCCTGGTACGCAAGCACACCATCGACATGCCGCCGGGCACCCGGCGCAGCTACCGGGTACGCGCCGATGCGCTCGGCCGCTGGGCCTACCACTGCCATTTGCTCTACCACATGGAAGCCGGGATGTTCCGGGAAGTGCGGGTGGTGGAATGAACGCCGCACGTCGTTCCCGCCAACCGCTGGCCACGTGCCTGGTGGCCGCGATGCTTCTGCCTGCAGGGATCGCGCCGGCATGGGGGCAACACACGCACCACGCTTCCAGCCACCCACCGACCGCCCCGCACGCGACCGCTCCCACGGTCACCGAGACACCGCGCGAGCCGCTTCCGGTCATCACGCCCGCCGACCGCGTGGCGGCTTTCCCGGAGCTCGGGGAGCACGTGCTGCACGGCACCTCGACTCACTCCTACTGGGCGCTGGACCGGCTCGAAGCGTGGGATGCCGATCAGGGCGGGACCGGGCTGGGCTGGGAAGCACAGGGCTGGATCGGCTCCGACCTGAACCGGCTTTGGGTGCGCAGCGAAGGCGAGCGGCTGGATGGGTCCACCGGATCGTCAGACGTGGAGGTGCTGTACGGCCGCGCCACCGCACGATGGTGGGATGCCGTCGCCGGGGTTCGCCACGACTTTGGCGCTGGACCCTCGCGCACCTACCTCGCGCTGGGCGTGATGGGGATCGCCCCGTATCGGTTCGAGGTCCAGGCCACGGCCTACCTCGGGAAGTCCGGTCGGATCGGGGTCGCAGCGGAAGCCGAATACGAGATGCTCTTCACCAACCGACTGATCGGACAATGGTCGGTCCAGGGCGAGATGTGGAACGAGGCCGATCCGGAGTTCGGGACCGGCAGCGGATTGACGGCTGTCGAGGCCGGATTCCGCCTGCGCTACGAACTCCACCGACAGTTCGCCCCTTATATCGGGCTGGCGTGGGAGCGCGCCTACGGTTCGACTGCGGACCTGCGCCGCGGCCGGCTCGAGGACGTGGACGACACCCGGATCGTGGCCGGTCTGCGAATCTGGTTCTGAGCAGAGCGGGCCGCTCTACCCGAGCGGCCCGCAGCCTCGCCGTCAGTCGTTGCGCCGCGCGGCCTCGCGGCTTTGGGCAAACTCGGGGAAGGTCTCCTCAATCGGATCCGCGTCCGGCAAGATGTAGAACACCCCGCCCCGCTCGAACGTCGGACGGATGATCCGCTCGTAGAAGTCGGGCGAGACATTGATACAGCCGTGAGTGATGCGGTTGTCGTCCGGCGAAGCCGATGCAAGCCGCTCTACCCGCCTCTCGGCCGGGACACCGGTCGCCGTGGGGTGGATCGAGACCGCGGAGTCGTAGTCCACCCACAGCACCCGTCCTGCGTCGAGCGACGGGCCGTAGCCCCCCACGAACCGACCCGCAGGAGTCGTGCGGTCCCGGCCCGGAATCTCGCGCAACGCGAGGCCGGCGATGCCGGGCGCCGTGTGGTCGCCGACGGCCGAGCCAAACAGGCCCGGCGCTGCACCGCGCAGGCGGCCGTCGCCGCCGAACACGAAGATCTGCGCCGCGGCCTTGTCCATGACCGCGAACGGGTAGCCCTCGCTGTCCCGGGACGCCACGACCCAACCGGCGAGTTCGATCACCGTGCCGGAGACCTCCTGGCCCGGCGGCAGCTGGTCGACGGAGTCGACCGGGGGCGCGGACGCCTCACTGGCGCTGGCCATGCCAAAACCGGCGAAAGCCAGCGCCAGCATGGCCAGCGCGCCATAACGGACCCGGATCGCCGGGCGTGTGCTGGTACGAATGGGTCGACTCCCTTGAACGATTAACCGCGCGGGACGCGAGTCGGCGCCGCTTCGAGTTGCTGGACGCGCCCTTCAATCCGGTCCAGCCGCTGGTTGGCCTGTTGTGCGGACTGATTCGCCGACTCGGCGCTTTGTGCAGCGCTCTGCACCCTCGAGTCGAGCTGGTCCAGGCGTGAGTTGATCCCTGCAAACTCGTCGCTATAGGTGGCGCAGCCAGCGAGAGCGACCGAGGCGACAACCGCCAGGCCTAGCGTCCGCGCCATCACACGATGTTGCTTGGTCAGAAACATGGCGATCTCCTTTCGTTTGGGGGTATCCGGAATATAGCGGCCTTTTTGCCGAAGCCATGGGGCCGCCTTCAGTTGACGTTGGACTACGTAGCTGGGCCGTGAAGACATGGCCAGCTTGGAACCGCCAGCACGTTCCTTCCCGTGAACCCGCCTGTTCAGGCGGAACCCACGCTTGGGAGCACGCGATGAATCCGGATGAGGTGTTGGGGATGTTGCAAGTGGCGGCGGGCCTGTTCACCCTCGCCGCGCTGGGCGGCCTGGTGATGGCGGCCATCCGCTTCGGCCGCAAACACAACCCGCCAGCGTGGCTGGCGATGCTGCACGGGCTGCTCGCGGCTGCTGGCATCACCCTGCTCGCGTACGCGGCTTACGCCGGCGAAGTACCGGCGCCGGCACTGCTCGCCCTGTTGCTGTTCCTGCTCGCAGCGGGCGGCGGCTCGATCCTGAGCCTCGCCTACAAGTGGAGGCAGCGCCTGCTGCCATCCTGGCTGGTGCTTGCCCATGCCCTGCTCGCCGTAGTGGGCTATCTGCTGCTCCTGTTTGCCGTCTTCGCGGGCGACGCCGGGATGAGCTTTGGTTGAGGCGCGGTAAACCTCCGTCCGGCGCGATGCGGATCAACGGCCCCGTCACGCTGCATGCGGAACATCGCCCCAACGGCCGCACCCGGAAGGGCGGTTGCGGCGCCACAGGAGCAGCAAATGCCGTTATGCCCATCCGCGCCGGGCGACCCCAGGTACCGTCAGACTGCCATCGCCCTGCTCGCGGCGACCGCGGGGCTGCTCTGCGCCCCCGATGCCGCAGCGGGCGACGGGTACCTCCTTGGGGACTGGGGCGGCACCAGGAGCGATCTGGAAGAGCGCGGCATCAGCTTCAACATCGGCTATGACAGCGAGCTGGCGCACAACTTCAGCGGCGGTTATCGCGAGATAACCCGGCATGCCGACCAATGGACATTCGGCACCACGCTCGACCTGGAGAGGCTTTGGGGCTGGCGGGGTGCCCGCTTCAGGGCGGTCATGACCCACCGCAGTGGCGACGACCTGGGCACGGACGCGGGCATCGGCAACAACCAGTTGCTGCAGGAAGTCTACGGCCGCGGCCAGACCTGGCACCTGACCGCCTTCGCCCTTGACCAGGAGTTCCTGGACGGCCGGCTGGAGGGGCGGATCGGCCGCCTGACCGTGGGCGAAGACTTCGCCAGCTTCTCATGCGACTTCCAGAACCTGACCTTCTGCGGCTCGCAGCCGGGCAACATCGTGGGCGACTACTGGGTGAACTGGCCGACCAGTCAATGGGCCATCCGGCTGAAGCTGCACGCCAGCGAGCAGGTATACGTCCAGATCGGTGCCTACCAGGTCAACCCGCGCTACATCGACGACGACTACGCGCGGCGCAGTGGCTGGAAGCTCGACTTCCCCTCGGGTACCACTGGGGCGCTGATCCCTGTCGAGCTGGGCTGGACGCCGGAGCACAAGGGGCTTCCCGGCAGCTACAAGTTCGGGGCCTGGTACGACACGTCGGGCGGCGACGACCTGCGGCTGGACCGCGACCGCCGGCCGCTGGCCTTGACCGGAGGCGAACCGCTGCAGCGCGACGCGCGCTACGGCGCCTACATCAACTTCGAACAACAGGTCAGCGGCCAGGCCGACGACGCCGGGAGCCGCGTGTTCCTCAACATCAGCCAAGCCGACCGCGCCACCGCCGCCACCGACCGGCAGATCTCGCTAGGCGTAAGACACCATGGCCCGTTCGGGCGCGAGGCGGACATGCTCGGCTTCGCGATCGGCGCCACCCATGCGAACCCGCGCGCCGCGGCGCACCAACGGCTGCACAACCGGTTGCACCCTGGCGACACCGCGCCGGTGCTGCATGGCAACGAGTACGTCGCCGAGCTGGTCTATGCCTGGAGCCCTCTGCCCGCGCTGACCATCCGGCCGAACCTGCAGTACGTGGTCCGGCCTGGTGCTGCCAGCGAGCGCAGCGACGCCTTCGTCGTGGGGCTGAAGAGCAGCATCGCTTTCTGAACGAGCCATGTGCACGCGACGACCACGGATGCTGTTCGATGGTCGCCGTGACACCTGCACTTCTGGGAGCACCACATGGACACCCGCAGCGCCTCGAATGCGCCGGTGATCACCGGCATCGTATTCCTGCTCATCGGATTGCTGCTTGCCGGCGGCGGCATATGGCTCGCGTCGCTTGGCGGCTCCTGGTTCTACCTGCTTGCGGGGCTGGGGTTCATCGCCACCGCAGTGCTGCTGTGGATGCGCCGGCCGGCTGCCCTGCTGGTATACGCCGCCCTGTTGCTGGCCACGCTTGCCTGGTCGTTGTGGGAGGCCGGACTGGACTGGTGGCCCTTGGCGACACGGCTTGGGCTGTTGTTCCTGCTCGCGATCTGGCTGCTGCTGCCGTGGGTACGCCGCGGACTCGTCGCCCGCCACAGCGAAGGGACCAAGGCGGCCGCCAGCCCCGCACGTGCGAGGAAGGGCTGGATTCCGTTGGCAGCGGTGACGGCGCTGGTGCTACTGGTCTCGGTCGTTTCCTGGACCCGTGACGCGCACCGGATCGACGGCCGGCTGCCCGCACCCTCCGCCGCGGCGCCACCCCCGGCAGCCGGCGATGTGCCGCCCGGCGAATGGCACGCCTACGGCCGCACCGGCTACGGGCAGCGCTACTCGCCACTGCGGCAGATCACGCCGGCCAACCTCGACCAGCTCGAGGTTGCCTGGACCTACCGCACCGGCGATGTGCGTGGCCGGCCGGGAGATCCGGAGGAAACCACCTTCGAGGTCACTCCGCTGAAGATCGATAACCGGCTGTTCCTGTGCACGCCCCACCAGTCGGTGATTGCCGTGGATGCGACGACGGGCGAGGAGGTCTGGCGGCTGGACCCGCGGATCCAGGAGGACCTGGCGCTGCAGCACCTGACCTGCCGCGGCCTGTCCTGGTATCCGGGGACTCCCACGCGCGAGGAGAGGGACGCGAGCGAGGCTCTTGCGGCCAGCACGGACACGAGGGCCAGCGAGTCAGCGGACGCCACCACGGCGGGCCCCGGGCCCGATGCCCCGGCCCCGGCTGCCGGGACGGCAAGCGCGGATGCCACGACCCCCGCTTTGGACGCACGCACCCCTTCCGGGGCGCCGGTCGCCGCCGCCGGGCTGCCCACCGGTAGTTGCACCGCGCGCTTGTTCATGCCCACCGCGGACGGGCGCCTGATCGCCATCAACCCCGAGGACGGGCGGGTCTGCGAGGACTTCGGCAACGGGACCGGCCAGGTCGACCTGTGGCGCAACATGCCCGAGGTCAACCCCGGCTCGTACTACTCGACCTCGCCGCCGGTGGTGGCCGGCGGGCTGGTGATCATTGGCGGCACCGTGCTCGACAACGTCAGCACCACCGAGCCCTCCGGCGTGATCCGTGCCTTTGACGCCCGGACCGGCGAACTGGTCTGGAACTGGGATCCCGGCGATCCGGAGGACACCCTCCCGATCGCGCCCGGCGAGACCTACTCCATCAGCACGCCCAACAGTTGGTCGATCTCCAGCGTCGACAAGGCGCTCGGGCTGGTGTACATCCCCATGGGCAACCAGCCACCGGACCAGTGGGGCGGCAACCGCGATCCGGAGGGCGCGCGCTACTCCAGTAGCGTGGTGGCACTGGACATCGCGACCGGGCAACTGCGCTGGGTGTTCCAGACCGTCCACCACGACCTGTGGGACTACGACGTGCCTGCACAGCCGTCGCTGATCGACCTGGAGATCGGCGGCGAGACGGTGCCGGCCCTCGTGCAGCCGACCAAGCAAGGCGAGATCTTCGTGCTGGACCGCCGCACCGGGGAGCCGGTGCTCCCCGTCGAGGAGGTCCCGGTGCCGCAGGGCGCCGCTGCGGGTGACCACACGGCGCCGACCCAGCCGGTTTCGGCGCTGTCGTTCGGACCGCCCGACCTGACCGGCGCGGACATGTGGGGCGCCACCCTGATCGACCAGATGTTCTGCCGGATCCAGCTGCACGAACTGCGCTATGAGGGACGCTACACCCCGCCCTCCGAACAGGGTTCACTCATCCACCCCGGCAATTTCGGCGTGTTCAACTGGGGAGGCGTGGCCGTGGACCCGGTGCGGCAGGTGGCCTTCGCCACCCCGACCTACCTGGCGTTCACCTCGAAGCTGATCCCGCGCGAGGACGACGAAACCCTGTACGTGCAGACCGGCGATGCCCCGCCGCACAGTCCCCTGCCCAACCTCAACGAGAACTTCGGCGCGCCGTTCGCGGTGGAGATGGGCCCCTTCCTCTCGCCACTCGCCCTGCCCTGCCACCAGCCACCGTGGGGCTATGTCGCCGTCGCCGACCTCACCACCGGCGAGGTGGTCTGGCAGCACCGCAACGGAACCGTGCGCGACCTTGCGCCGGTGCCCCTGCCCTTCCGCATGGGGGTGCCGGGCATCGGCGGACCGATCATGACGGCCGGGGGAGTCGCGTTCTATTCCGGCGCGATGGACTACTACATCCGTGGCTACGACGTGGCCACCGGCGAGGAGCTGTGGCGGGACCGGCTGCCGGCCGGCGGACAGGCCACGCCAATGACCTATCAAGGCGCGGACGGGCGCCAGTACCTTCTGGTGATCGCCGGCGGGCACGGCTCCACCGGGACCAGGACAGGTGATTACGTGATCGCGTATGCGCTGCCGGAAGACCAAGGGGACGCCGCGCCGGGGCAATAACGTCCTGCGGCCGCGGCTGGCCAGGGCCAAAAGCAAAGGGGCTACCTTCCGGTAGCCCCTTGCCTGCGTCGAAATGGCGTCCCCACGGGGATTCGAACCCCGGTCGCAACCGTGAAAGGGTTGTGTCCTAGGCCTCTAGACGATGGGGACGCAGTGGACTTCCGCTCGTTTTTGCCGGCTGCTTTCACTCAGCCGCGATCGAAAACCCGTTTGAAGTTGGTGGAGCCAGGCGGGATCGAACCGCCGACCTCTACAATGCCATTGTAGCGCTCTCCCAGCTGAGCTATGGCCCCACGTGCTGGAAAGTCGAGAAGCTTAATGAGGAGTTTGCGGTCCGTCAAGCCGTCTTCTGCAACTTTTTTGAAGCTTCCCGATCCGGGCTGAGCGTCGCGACGCCGTGGCCCCGTTCGGCCAGGTATTGTAACCACTTCCCGAGAAAAGTGTTCATCTTCAGGCGGTGCCCCACCAGCTCGGCGGGCGGCGGGTACATGCCCAGCACATCCTGCCAGCGGCGGCCGATGTAGCAGTGGGTGGCCTCCAGTTGGCGGGCGTCGTGGTACTGCCGCAGGTAGGCCGACGGATCGGGCTGGCCGGTCAGTGGATCGGTCATCGCGTAAGTAAGGCGCAGCTCGGTCGTGTAACGGTGCTGCTCGATCACCTCCAGGCAGACATCCAGGCCATCGCCCACGCTGGAAACGTAGCTGCCCGGCTCCAGCCCGGCGGGAGCGAACAGTTGCGCCATGCGCCCATGGTTCTCGGTGTAGAGCGCCATCAGCCAGCCGAAGCGGCTCATGGTCGGCAGGCGTCGTCGCGAGGAATGGGTGCCCGGCAGGTTCATGCCGTGATGCTACACGGCTAGAACATCTCCCGGCGGATTCCCAGGGTCGACATCACCTTGCTGGAAATCTCCTCGATCGAGGTGTGCGTGGTGCTCAGCGTGGGAATGCGCTCGGCCCGGAACAGGGCTTCCGCGGCGGCCACCTCGCTGCGGCAGGTCTCCAGCCGCGCGTAGCGTGAGCCGGGCCGGCGTTCCTCGCGGATCTCGGCGAGGCGCTCCGGGTCGATGGTCAGCCCGAACAGCTTGTGCCGGTGCGGGCGCAGGTGGGCCGGAAGCCGGTCATGCTCCAGGTCCTCCTCCGTCAGCGGGTAGTTCGCCGCGCGGACGCCGTAATGCAGGGCCATGAACACGCAGGTGGGCGTTTTTCCCGCCCGCGAGACCGCCACGAGCACCACGTCGGCCTCGGAATAGTCCACGGCCATGCCGTCGTCATGGGTCAGCGCGTAGTTCATCGCGTTGATCCGCCGGTGGTAGGTGTCGAAGTCGACGATGGCATGCGCCCGCCCCACGTGGCGCTGCCGCGTCTGTTGCAGCTCCCGCTCGAGCGGTTCGATGAACGGCGCGAACACGTCCAGCACCAGCGCACCGCTCTGGGCAAGGACGTCCGTGATGGCGCTGTCCATGCAGGAATTGATCACCAGCGGGCGCGCCCCGTGCAGCTCGCCGGCGGCGCGGATGCGCTGCGCCGCGGCGGCCGCACGCTCGACGTTGTCCACGAACGCGATGCGCTCGCCGATGAAAGTGGTGTCGCTGAACTGGGTCAGCAGGCTGTGTCCGATGGTCTCGGCGGTGATGCCAGTGCCGTCGGAAACATAGAAAACCGGCCGTGTCTGGCTCATCGCGCGCTGCCCCGTGGATGCGTGCCGAGTGGAAATCCCTTGCCGGATCACGCTTGTGTGCCCCCGGCGCAGCGGCGATCATAGCGGTTTCGCCGACCCGCCCGGCGCCTGGCACTCTCCGGAGACACCGTCTTGAAGCAGAACATCCTCTGGCTGCACGAGCTGCGCCTGACCGACCTTGCCCGCGTCGGCGGCAAGAACTCCTCGCTCGGCGAGATGATCGGCAACCTGGCGGGCCTTGGGGTTTCGGTGCCGGGGGGCTTCGCCACCACCTCGGAAGCCTTCCAGGACTTCATTGCCCACAATGACCTGCACCAGCGCATCTACGACCGCCTGGCGAGCCTGGACGTCGAGGATGTCGGCGCGCTGGCGCAGGCCGGCGGCGAGATCCGTGGCTGGGTGATCGAGGCACCGCTGCAGCCGGAACTGGACCGGGAAATCCGCGAGGCCTACCGCAAGCTGGCCGCGGAGAACGGCGGCGGCGACGTCGCGGTGGCCGTGCGCTCCTCCGCCACCGCCGAGGACCTGCCGGATGCTTCCTTCGCGGGGCAGCAGGAGACCTTCCTCAACGTGACCGGCGAGGACGACGTCGTCCTGAAGGTCAAGGAAGTCTTCGCCAGCCTCTACAACGACCGCGCGATCGCCTATCGGGTCCACCACGGGTTCAAGCACGAGGACGTGTTCCTGTCCGCCGGCGTACAGCTGATGGTGCGCTCGGACGTGGGCGCCTCGGGCGTGCTGTTCACCCTGGACACCGAGTCCGGCTTCCGCGACGTGGTGTTCATCACGTCCAGCTACGGGCTGGGCGAGATGGTGGTCCAGGGCGCGGTCAACCCGGACGAGTTCTACGTCTACAAGCCGACCCTCCGCGACGGCAGGAAGGCGATCCTGCGCCGCTCGATCGGCGCCAAGCAGTTGCGGATGGTGTACTCGGACCAGCCGGGCGAGCGCGTGCGGACCGAGGACACTCCAAGCGAGTTGCGCGGGCGGTTCTCGATCTCCGACGAGGACGTGCAGGAGCTCGCGAAGCAGGCGCTGGTGATCGAGGAGCACTACGGCCGGCCGATGGACATCGAGTGGGCCAAGGACGGGGTCAGCGGCAAGCTGTTCATCGTCCAGGCGCGGCCGGAGACGGTGAAGTCGCGGGCCAAGGCGACCCAGATCGAGCGCTTCCACCTGGGCGAGCGCGGGCCCGTGGTCTGCGAGGGCCGCGCGATCGGCCAGAAGATCGGCAGCGGCGTGGCGCGCGTCGTCCGCTCCCTGGCCGACATGGAACGCGTGCAGCCCGGCGACGTGCTGGTCGCCGACATGACCGACCCGGACTGGGAGCCGGTGATGAAGCGCGCCGCCGCCATCGTCACCAATCGCGGCGGCCGCACCTGCCACGCAGCGATCATCGCCCGCGAGCTCGGGGTTCCCGCCGTGGTCGGCACCGGCAACGCGCTCGACACGATCCAGGATGGCCAGACCGTCACGGTCAGCTGCTCGGAGGGCGACACCGGCTTCATCTACGAAGGCGCCCTGCCCTTCGAGCGCACCACGGCCGACCTGGAGCACATGCCGCCGGCGCCGCTGAAGGTGATGATGAACGTCGCCAACCCGGAGCGGGCATTCGACTTCGCCATGCTGCCCAACGCCGGTGTCGGCCTGGCCCGCCTGGAGATGATCATCGCCAGCCACATCGGCGTGCACCCGAAGGCGCTGCTGGAATACGACCGGCAGGATCCCGAGGTGCAGCTGCAGATCAAGCGCAAGATCGCCGGCTACTCCGACCCGGTCGAGTTCTACGTCGGGCGCCTGGCCGAAGGCATCGCGACCATTGCGGCCTCGGTCAACCCGAGCCCGGTCATCGTGCGCATGTCGGACTTCAAGTCCAACGAGTACGCCAACCTGATCGGCGGCAGCCGCTACGAGCCGCACGAAGAGAACCCCATGATCGGCTTCCGCGGCGCCAGCCGCTACGTCGACCCGAGCTTCGCCGAGGCCTTCGCGCTGGAGTGCCAGGCCGTGCGCCGCGTGCGCGGCGAGATGGGGCTGGACAACGTCTGGGTGATGATCCCCTTCGTGCGTACGCTCGACGAGGGCCGCAAGGTGGTGGAGGCGCTGCGCGCCAACGGCCTGGAACAGGGCAAGGATGGCCTGAAGATCATCATGATGTGCGAAGTCCCATCCAACGCCCTGTTGGCGGACGAATTCCTGGAGATCTTCGACGGCTTCTCGATCGGCTCCAACGACCTCACCCAGCTCACCCTCGGCCTGGACCGCGACTCCGGCATCGTCGCCCAGCTGTTCGACGAGCGCGACCCGGCGGTCAAGAAGCTGCTGTCGATGGCGATCCGCACCGCCCGTGAAAAGGGCAAGTACGTCGGCATCTGCGGCCAGGGCCCCAGCGACCACCCGGACCTGGCCCAGTGGTTGATGGAACAGGGCATCGAGTCGGTGTCGCTGAACCCCGACACGGTGGTCGATACCTGGCTGCGGTTGGCCAAGGCGAAGGCCGGCGGCAACTGACGCCTGCCACCCGGACCGGCCGGGGGCACGAGGCGCGGCCCCGGGTGCGCACCCTCCATCGCGAGCTCGAAACGAGCTCGCGATGGAGCGCCAGCAGCCCTGGCGCGCCTACCTGGCGGTTTGGTCGATCCCGCCCAGGCGCCCCATGAAGAAGCGGTAGTGGCGCAGCTCGTCGATCGAGTCGTGCACGTCGCTCAACGCGGTGTGCGCCGCCTTCTTCCCCACCCCGGCCAGGATGTCGGGCGCCCAACGCCGCGCCAGCTCCTTGATCGTGCTCACGTCGAGGTTCCGGTAGTGGAAGTAGCGCTCCAGCTCCGGCATCAGCCGATGCATGAACCGGCGGTCCTGGCAGATCGAGTTGCCACACATCGGCGACGCCCCCGCCGGCACCCACTGGCGCAGGAACTCCAGCGTCCGTGCCTCGGCCTCCGCCGCCGTCACCCTGGACTCGAGCACCCGCATCCACAGGCCGGACATGCGGTGCTGGTTGCGGTTCCATTCGTCCATGGCCTCGAGCCGGACCAGTGGCTGCGAGATCGCCAGCTCTGGCCCTTCGGCCAGCACCTTGAGGTTCCTGTCGGTCACCACGGTGGCGATCTCGATGATCTCGTCTGCCGTCGTATCGAGCCCGGTCATCTCCAGGTCGATCCAGATCAGGTTGTCGGTGCTTGGGCGGCTGGCGGGGTCGGTCATGCGTCTCGGGTCCGTGGGGGATGACAGCATGATACGCGGCCACGCGCGCCCGGCCGGTGGCCCGGCGGTCAGCCTGCCGCCGGGCGTGCGCGCCGGGCGCGGAACCAGGTGCGCAGGCGCTCGCCCGCCTCCGCTCCCAGTACCCCCCCGGCCACTTCTACGCGGTGGTTGTGGCGGGGGTCCGCCAGCAAGTCGAACACGCTGCCCGCCGCACCCGTCTTGGGGTCGTGCGCCCCGAACACCACCCGCGCAACCCTCGCGTGGACCATCGCCATCGCACACATCGCGCAGGGCTCGAGGGTCACGTACAGCGTGCAACCGGTGAGGCGATGGTTCCCGAGCCGGAACCCGCCCTGTCGCATGGCGACCACCTCGGCGTGGGCGGTCGGGTCGTGCTCGGTGATGTTGCGGTTCCAGCCTTCGCCGAGCACCTGCCCGGCGGCGGAGACCAGCACCGCCCCGACCGGGATCTCGTCGTCCTCGCGCGCACCGCGCGCTGCCAGCGCCAGCGCATGCCGCATCCACCGCTCATCGTCTTCCACCGCCATTGGCGCAGGATACCGCGACAGGCCGCATCCCTTACCATTCATGCCATGGATACCCCCGACTCACCCACTCTGCACGGCGCCGGCACCGCAGCCAAGCGCGCCGACACCGTCGAAGACTTCCGCCATAACCTCGACTCGGTGAAGGCGCGCATCGCCGCCGCCTGTCAGAGCGTGGGCCGCGCCCCCTCCGAGGTGCGCCTGCTCCCGGTCAGCAAGACCGTGGAGGAGGCCCGCCTGCGCCTGGCGTACGAAGCCGGCTGCCGCCAGCTTGGCGAGAACAAGGTCCAGGAGGCGGCCCACAAGGCCGAGGCGATGGCCGACCTGCCGGACCTGCGCTGGTCGGTGATCGGCCACCTGCAGACCAACAAGGCCAAGGTGGTGGCGCGCTTTGCCGACGAGTTCCAGGCGCTCGACCGCCTGCGCGTGGCCGAAGTGCTCGACCGCCGCCTCCAGGCCGAGGGCCGCAGCTTGGACGTGCTGGTGCAGGTCAACACCTCCGGCGAGGCCAGCAAGTTCGGCCTGCCGCCGGGGGAGGTTGAAGCCTTCGTGCGCCAGCTGCCGGCCTTCAGCGCCCTGCGGGTACGCGGCCTCATGACCTTGGCGGCGTTTTCCGCCGATCCCGACCGCGTGCGCCCCTGCTTCGTCCGCCTGCGCGAACTGCGCGACCGCCTGCGCCAGGACGCGCCCGACGGCATCGACATGGACGAGCTGTCGATGGGCATGTCCGGGGACTTCGAACTGGCGATCACCGAAGGCGCGACCACCGTGCGGGTGGGACAGGCGATCTTCGGGCCGCGGGCGACGCCCGATAGCCACTACTGGCCGGGGTGAGGGGCTGGCGCGGGTAGGAGCGGGAACGGGGAACAGGGAACGGGAGGTCGTCGGGACCGGGTTGGCGGAAGCGGGGAACGGAAAGCGGGAGGTCGTTGCGACTGACCTGTTGCGTCTGAAAGGGACCTGAAGCTCGGCGGGACCGATAACCCGTTCCCTGTTCCCCGTTCCCCGTTCCCTGTTCCCTGTTCCCCGTTCCCCGTTCCCCGTTCCCTGTTCCCCGTTCCCTGTTCCCGCTCTACCCCTTTATTCCCACTCGATGGTCGCCGGCGGCTTTCCACTGATGTCATAGACCACCCGAGAAACGCCGCGCAACTCGTTGATGATCCTGTTGGAAACGCGGCCCAGGAAGTCATACGGCAGGTGTGCCCAATGTGCGGTCATGAAGTCGACCGTCTCCACGGCGCGCAGCGCGATGACCCATTCGTAGGCCCTCGCATCCCCCACCACCCCGACCGACTTCACCGGCAGGAACACCGCGAAAGCCTGGCTGGTCTTGTCGTACAGGTCGGCCTTGCGCAGCTCGTCGATGAAGATGTGGTCGGCGCGCGCCAGCAGCTCGGCATACTCGCGCTTCACCTCGCCCAGGATCCGCACGCCCAGCCCGGGGCCCGGGAACGGGTGGCGGTAGACCATGGAAGGCGGCAGGCCGAGTTCCACGCCCAGCCGTCGCACCTCGTCCTTGAAGAGTTCCCGCAACGGCTCGACCAGGCCGAGGTTCATGGTCTCCGGCAGGCCGCCCACGTTGTGGTGGCTCTTGATGACGTGCGACTTGCCGGTGCCGCTGCCTGCCGATTCGATGACGTCCGGGTAGATGGTCCCCTGCGCCAGCCACTTCGCGTTGGCGAGCCTGCCGGCCTGCTCGTCGAAGATCTCCACGAACAGGTTGCCGATGACCTTGCGCTTGGCCTCCGGGTCGCTGATGCCTTCCAGCGCCTCGAAGTAGCGGTCCGCGGCATCGACCCGGATCACGTTGACGCCCAGGTGTTCGGCGAAGGTGCCCATGACCTGGTCGCCCTCCTGCCAGCGCAGCAGGCCGGTATCCACGAAGACGCAGGTCAGCTGGTCACCGATCGCCTTGTGCAGCAGCGCGGCGACCACCGAGGAGTCGACGCCGCCCGAAAGGCCGAGCACGACGTGTTCGTCACCGACCTTCTCGCGCACGCGGGCGATCTGGTCCTCGATGATGTTGGCCGGCGTCCAGAGCTGCCGGCAGCCGCAGATGCCGGTGACAAAACGCTCCAGCAGCGCCCGGCCCTGCTTGGTGTGGGTCACCTCGGGGTGGAACTGCACGCCATACCAGCGCTTGTCGTCGTTGGCGAAGGCGGCCACCGGCACCCGGTCGGTGCGCGCGGTGACGACGAAGCCCGGGGGCGCCTGGGAGACGTGGTCCCCATGGCTCATCCACACGTCCAGCCGTGGCGGCGAGCCCGGATGGTCCTTCAGGCCCTCGAACAGGCGATCCTGCGCCACCAGGGAAACCTGCGCATGGCCGTACTCGCGCTGGTCGGCGGCTTCGGTCGCCCCTCCCAGCTGCTTGGCCATGGTCTGCATGCCATAGCAGATGCCGAGCAACGGCAGCCCCGACTCGAAGACGACGTCCGGCGCGACCGGGCAGCCGTCGACCGTGGTCGACTCCGGCCCGCCCGAGAGGATGATGCCCTTCGCCCCGTAGGCGGCGATCTCGGCCGGGTCGTGATCCCAGGCCCACACCTCGCAGAACACGCCCAGCTCGCGGATGCGGCGGGCGATCAGCTGGGTGTACTGGGCGCCAAAATCGAGGATGAGGATCCTGTCGCCGTGGATGTCACGGCTGGCGTCGTGCATGGACTCTGGCATGGGTCAGCGGACCTGGTAGTTGGGCGGCTCGCGGGTGATCTGCACATCGTGCACGTGGCTCTCGCGCGAGCCGGCACTGGTCACCCGGACCATGACCGGCTTGCGACGCATCTCCTCGATGGTCGCGCAGCCCACGTAGCCCATGGTCGAACGCAGGCCGCCAGCGAGCTGGTGGACGATGTTGCGCAGCGGACCGCGGTACGGCACGCGGCCCTCGATGCCCTCCGGCACCAGCTTGTCGGCGTCGGCGGAATCCTGGAAGTAGCGGTCCTTGGAGCCCTTCTCCATCGCCGCCAGGCTGCCCATGCCGCGGTAACTCTTGTAGTGCCGGCCCTGGTAGAGCTCGCTTTCGCCGGGGGATTCCTCGGTACCGGCGAACAGGCCGCCGATCATCACCGTGGAGGCACCAGCGGCCAGCGCCTTGCCGATGTCGCCCGAGTAGCGGATGCCGCCATCGGCGATCAGCGGGATACGGTCCTGCAGCGCCTCGGCGACCATGTCGACGGCGGTGATCTGCGGCACGCCCACGCCGGCAACGATCCGCGTGGTGCAGATCGAACCGGGGCCGATGCCGACCTTGACCGCGTCGGCGCCGGCGTCCATCAGGGCCAGCGCCGCGTCGCCGGTGACGATGTTGCCGCCCACGACCTGCACTTGCGGGAAGTTCTTCTTGACCCAGGCCACGCGGTCGATGACGCCCTGCGAGTGCCCGTGCGCCGTATCCACCACCACCACGTCCACGCCGGCAGCGACCAGCGCTTCCACCCGGGCCTCGGTATCACCGCCGACACCCACCGCGGCCCCCACCAGCAGGCGCTCGCTGCTGTCGTAGGCGGCATTGGGGTTGTCGGTCTTCTTCTGGATGTCCTTGACGGTGATCAGGCCCTTCAGCTGGAACCCGTCGTTGACCACCAGGACCTTCTCGATGCGGTGCCGGTGCAGCAGGTCCATGACCTCGTCGTCGGAGGCCCCCTCCTTCACCGTGACCAACCGGTCCTGCCGGGTCATGACGTGGCGGACCGGATCGTCGAGTTTCTTCTCGAAGCGCATGTCGCGGCTCGTGACGATGCCGACCAGGCGATCGCCCTCGACCACCGGCACTCCGGAGATGTTGCGCTCGCGGGTGAGCTTGAGCACCTCGCCGATGATGGCGTCCGGGCCCACGGTGAACGGCGACTTGATCACGCCGGCTTCGAAGCCCTTGACCTGCGCGACCTGCGCGGCCTGGGCCTCGACGCCCATGCTCTTGTGGATGATGCTCAGCCCGCCGAGCTGGGCCATGGCGATCGCCAGCCGTGCTTCGCTGACCGTGTCCATCGCGGCCGAGAGGAACGGCAGCCGGATCTTCAGGTCACGGGTGACGCGGGTGTCCAGCGAAACGTCCTTGGGCAGGACGGTGGAATGCGCCGGAATGAGGGAAACGTCGTCGAAGGTGAGCGCTTCGGCCTGGATGCGCAGCATGATGGCGGCCCGGGGGTATGAAGCGGCCCATTGTATCGCGTCCGCGCGTCCCTGGCGTGGTGCCCCAAGGGCACCCGGATGCCCGGTTCAGCGCTCCGCGGCGTCGGCCGCGTCGGCGGCGTCCAGGGTGTTCTGCATCAGGGTGGCGACGGTCATCGGCCCCACTCCACCGGGGACCGGAGTGATCCAGCTGGCCCTCCGCGCAGCCTCCTCGAAGCCGATGTCCCCGACCAGGCGGCCGTCATCCCGGCGATTGATCCCGACGTCGATCACCACCGCACCCTCGCGGACCCATTCGCCCGGCACCAGGCCCGGGACGCCCGCCGCGACCACCAGGATCTCGGCATCGCGCACGGCGGCTTCCAGGTCCTCGGGGCGTGTGAAACGGTGGCAGCAGGTGACCGTGCACCCGGCAATCAGGAGCTCAAGCGCCATCGGGCGCCCGACGTGGTTGGACACCCCCACGATGGTCGCGCGTGCGCCGCGCACCGGCCGGTCGGTCCAGGCCAGCAGCGTGGTGACCCCGCGCGGCGTGCAGGGACGAAGGCCGAACTGGCGCAAGGCCAGGTGGCCGACGTTCTGTGGGTGGAAGCCGTCGACATCCTTGCGCGGATCGATCCGGTGGATCAGCGCACTGGCGTCGCGCCGGTCCGGCAGCGGCAGCTGGACCAGGATGCCGTGAACCTGCGGATCGGCGTTGAGGCGGTCGACCAGCTCCAGCAGCTCGGCATCGGTGGTCGTGGCCGGCAGGTTGTAGTCCAGCGCTCGTATCCCGACTTTCTCGGCTGCCCGACGCTTGTTGCGGACGTATACCGCCGAGGCCGGATCGTCGCCCACCAGCACGACTGCCAGGCCGGGCGCCGCCAGCCCGCGTGCCAGGCGCTCGTCGACCCGCGCCTTCAGCTGCTCCAGCAGCTGCTCGGCAATCTGCTTGCCATCGAGGATGCGGGCCTTGTGCTCAGTCATGCGGGAACCGGTTGCGGATGCGGGCGGCGGATTATCGCATCACCCGGGGGCACGCTCAGCCGGCGCAGAACTGCTGGTAGTCGATGTACCCCGGAAACTCGCGGCCAGCGGCGCACACCGGGCAGTCCGGATCGGCCGGGACACGGGTCTCGCGGAAACGCATGGCCAGCGCGTCGAATCTCAGCAGTCGCCCCGCCAGGGGCTCACCCAGTCCCAGCAGGAGCTTGATCACCTCGGTCGCCTGCAGCAGCCCGATCACCCCGGGGAGCACGCCAAGCACCCCGGTGTCGCTGCAATTGGGGGCGAACTCGGGCGGCGGCGGCTCGGGGAACAGGCACCGGTAACACGGCAGTACGCCGCGATGGCGGCCGGCGTCGAACACGCTGGCCTGGCCGTCGAAGCGGTCGACCGCGCCGTACACCAACGGCTTGGACAGCTTCACGCAGGCATCGTTGAGCAGGTAGCGCATCGGCAGGTTGTCGCCCCCGTCCACCACCACGTCCGCCCCCTCCAGGAAGCGCTCGACGTTGGCGGAGGTGATGCGCTCCGCCAGTGGTTCCACTCGCAGCCCCGGGTTGAGCGCCTGCAGCGCCACGCGCGCCGACTCCACCTTGGGCGTGCCGATCCGCGCCTCGGCATGCAGGATCTGCCGCTGGAGGTTGCTGCGCTCCACCACGTCGTCGTCGGCGATCGCGAGGGTGCCGACGCCCGCGGCGGCAAGGTAATACGCCGTTGGCGAACCCAACCCGCCCGCCCCCACGATCGCGACCCGCGCGGCGAGCAGCCGCCGCTGGCCGGCCTCGCCGACCTCCGGCAAGCGCAGGTGGCGCGAATAACGGTCGTGGAAGTCCGGATCACCCGCCGGATATGCCAAAGGCAGCGCCGCCGCGCGCCAGGCGCGGGTGCCGCCCTCCACGGAAGCCACCCGCCGGTAGCCGGCCTGCAACAGCCCGGCGGCGGCCTCCATCGAGCGCTTGCCGCCTTCGCAGATCAGCAGGATGTCCCTGGCCTGGTCCGGCAATGCCTCCGCCGGTGATTCGAGCAGGACGCCCAGCGGGACCCCCAGCGCACCCTCGGCCATGCCACTGGCACGCTCGGGGGCCTCGCGCACGTCCACCAGCAGCCCACCGCGGCCCTGGCGCCGGCGTGCGTCGGTCGGCGATACCGATTCAATAGCCATGCCGGGATTATCCGCCCGCCTTGCGGAAGTGCCTAGCGGCGCTTGACGTGGCGCAGCAGCCGGCGCTTGCGTGCAACCTGGCGCTCCGTGGGCACGTTGCGCTTGCCCTCGTAGGGGTTGGTGCCTTCCTTGAACACGAAGCGCACCGGCGTACCCACCAGCTTGAAGCGCTTGCGGAAAAAATTCTCCAGATAGCGCTTGTATGGATCCGGCAGTGAACGCAGCCGTGTCCCGTGGATCACGAAGGTCGGCGGGTTGCTGCCGGCCGGATGCCCGAAGCGCAGCTTGGGAGCGTGGCCGCGTACCGCCGGGGGCGGGCTGGACTCCACCGCGACCTCGACCGCGCGCGTGACCTCGGCGGTTCCGAACTCGCGGGTGGCCGAGGCATGTGCGCGGTGGATCGCGGCGAACAGCTCGCGCAACCCGGAGCCGTGCAGCGCACTGATGCGCACCGCCTCGGCCCAATCGACGAACGCCAGCTTGCGCTCCAGCATGGCCTGGGCCTGGCTGCGCTGGTAGTCGTCAAGCCCATCCCACTTGTTGACCGCGACCACCAGGGCGCGGCCCGCGTCCAGCGCGTAGCTGAGCACGCTCACATCCTGGTCGGTCACGCCTTCACTGGCGTCGACCATGACCACCGCCACCTGGCAGCGCTCGATCGCCTGCAGCGTCTTGACGACGGAGAACTTCTCGACCGCTTCTTCGACCCGGGCGCGGCGGCGCAGCCCGGCCGTGTCGATCAGCCGGTACTGGCGGCCGTCGCGCTCCATGTCGATCGCCACCGAGTCGCGCGTCGTGCCCGGCACGTCGGAGGCGATCATGCGCTCCTCGCCAAGCAGCCGGTTGACCAGGGTCGACTTGCCGACGTTGGGGCGGCCGATGAACGCGATGCGCAGCCGTCCCGGGTCGTCTTCCGGTTCCGGCGCGTCGACTTCCTCGGGAAGCCGCTCCTGGACCTCTTCGATCAGGTCATCGATGCCCTGCCGGTGCGCGGACGACACCGCCACCGCATCGGCGAGGCCGAAGTGCGAGAACTCGGCCAGCACGGTCTGGACGTTCAGCCCCTCGGACTTGTTCACCACCAGCAGGACCTTGCAGGCGCTGCGCCGCAGCCAGGCGAGGATTTCCTCGTCCATCGCGGAGGCACCCTCGCGGGCATCGGTGATGAACAGCACGAGGTCGGCCTCGGCTGCGGCAAGCCTGGCCTGCCGCGACGTGGCGCCGGCCAGGCCCTCCTCATCGCCGGCGATGCCGCCGGTGTCGACTACCGAGAACCCGCGCCCGGCCTCGGGGCGGCAGATGCCGTAATGACGGTCCCGGGTAACCCCGGGCTGGTCATGGACCAGCGCGTCGCGGGTACGCGTGAGTGCGTTGAACAGGGTCGATTTGCCGACATTCGGCCGACCGACCAGTGCGACGACGGGAAGCATCGCAGCTTACTGGCCGAGCTGGTAGGCGGCGACGCGACCATCGGTATCCTGGACCACCAGGACTCCGTCGGCGACTACCGGGGCGCCGCGGATCGGGTCGCGCCCGAGCCGGGTACGGGCGGCGAATTCGCCGTTGTACAGCTTCATCCAGTGCAGGTAACCCTCGGCATCGCCCACCACGGCGTATTCGCCCTGCACGGCAGGTCCGCTGACCCCGCGCCGCAGCAGCGCGGGCTGCTGCCACAAGGCACTGCCGGTGTTCTTGTCCAGGCCGTACACGGTGCCGTCGCCCGCGGTGGTCACCAGCACGCTGTAACCGGCCGCAAGGCCACCGGCGCCGCCGTTCTCGCTCGCCCACATCGCCTGCCCCGAGGGCGCATCGATCGCCACGGTGCTGCCCTTGAAACTGGTCGCGAAGATCGTGGTGCCATCCAGCACCGGCTGGCCGTCGACGTCGGCCATGCGGTCCAGCTCGGTACGACCCTCCTGCTGGCCCACCGGAACCTCCCACAAAGGCCGGCCATCGGCGGCGGACAAGGCCACCACGGTGCCGTCATCGTTGCCGACGAACACATAGCCTGGACCCAGTACCGGACTGCCGTTGCCGCGCAGCGACAGGGGCGGGACCTCGTGGTTCCAGAACCAGCGGCGCTCGCCGTTGCGCACGTCAAAGGCGGTCAGCCGCCCGTCGTTGGAACGGACGAACACCATGCCGAGCCCGACCACCGGGGCCGCGATGACCTCGTTCCCCACCTGCGCGGTCCAGCGCTCCTCGCCGGTGGCGGCGTCCAGCGCGACCACCTCGCCATCCAGCCCGCCCACGACCACGAGACCGTCGCCCGCGCCGGGCCCGCCACTGAGGCGCAGCTCGCTGGGGTAATGCCACGCCTGGCTGCCGGTCCGCAGGTCGAAGGCGCGCACGCCGCCGCGGACCGCCGCGGCGAACACGCGGCCATCGGCGATCACCGGCATCTGGCCGATCCCCAGCCGGCCCTCGCCCTTGCCGGCGCTGGCAGACCAGAGCCGTTCGACGCTGGCGCTGGGGGTGAACTCGGCCAGCGGTGCCGGGCCGACCTCTTCCTCGTCGTCACTGGAGAACCAGCCACGCACGGTGCTGCAGCCGCTTACCGCCAAGGCGCAGCAAACAACGAGCGCAGCCCGCAGGAAGCGGTAGCCGCGGAACATGCCGGGACGGGCACTGGACACGGAAACGGTGTTCATCAGGAGCTTGCCTCCGCGTCCAGGTCGGACGGCACGCCGCCCACCTGGGTCAGCTTGAGTTCGATGATGTTGCGGCGGGGCGACAGGGGCTCGAGATCCTCCAGCGCGGCGGCGTAGGCCTCGCGGGCGCCGTCAGCCTCGCCCATGGCATAGCGCGCGTCGCCGCCGATTTCCTGCGCGGCGGCGCCGGTCGCGTCGGCAACCAGCTCCAGCGCCTCCGCGGGCTTCCCGGTCTCGATCAACAGGCGGGCCAGGCGCTGGTCCACGACGGTGGCCAGCAACGGGGTGTCGAACTCGATCGCGCGCAGGGTGGCGATGGCGGCTTCGTTGTCGCCCGACTCGACCTGCGCGGCGGCCAGTTCCAGCGACGCCAGCTGGCTGTACAGCCCCGGCCCGAGCGCCTCGATGCGGGCCTCGGCATCGTCCGCACCGGCTTCGATCGCGGTCACCGCGGAGTAGAACCGGTCGGCTTCCTGCAGGGCCCGCTGGTGCTGGTTGCCCTGCCACCACTTCCAGCCACCGATCGCCGCGAGGCCCAGCACCACGCCGCCCACCATCCCGGCACCGTTCTGCCGCAGCCAGGCGCGGACGCGCTCGCCTTGTTCGTGTTCGTCGAGAAGATCATCTATCGCCATGCGGGCTCGCCATGATGTCGCTCACCGGCGCCACTGCGGCGGCCGGGAGCCTGATTGCGGAAGGCCCGCCTGGCGGGCCTGGGGGACTCCCGGCAGGCGCAGCCGAAGTCAGTCGGCGCGTGCCCGGAGCGAGCCGTCAGAGGATAGCGCAAAGCGCGCCACGTTCGCGCGTGCGAAGCCCGTCAGGTCGACGCTCCGGCCCGCACTGCGGACCTCGACCGCGGTGGCGTTGCCCAGCACTACCCCGCCCACCTTGCCGGGCGGGTAACGGCGGACGTCGCCTTCGCCCAGGAGCGCCTGCTCGATCACCGTGCCGTCGGGTGCGGCCACTTCCACCCAGCTCTCGCCCGAGAAGCGCAGGACCAGCCCCTCGTCCACCACCGGGGCCGCCTGGGGCGCGGTGCTGCGTGGCTCGTTGGACGACGGGCGCATGCCGCCGATGGACGCAAGCACCGGCGTGCGTTCCGGCAACTCGGCGCCTGGCTCGATCGGGGAAGCCGCCTTCGACTGGACGCTCGGCACCACGTCCAGGTTCCGGACCTCCACGTCGTTCGACAGGTGTGGCCGGGTCTGCCACCACACCGGTACCGCGATTATCGCAGTGATGGCGATGTACATTGCGCGGCGGACGCCCTGCTCGAACAGGTGGCGATAACGCGGCACGTGCGAATGGCTGACCAGCGGGGGCGGTGCGAGGCCGCCAAGCTGGCTGTCCACTTGCTCCGGGTCCAGCTCGACGCCCAGCTCCCGCGCGTAACTGCGCAACTGCCCGCGGACGAAGATGGGTGCCCCGGCGCGGCCCCAGTCATCCTCTTCAAGGGCGCGTAGCGAGGACACGGGCATGTGCAGCCTGGCCGACAGTTCCGCCAGGCCGAGACCGGCCTCCTCGCGTGCTTTCCGCAAACGCTCACCGCAGCTTTCACCCACGGCTCCGGCGTCGTCCCTGGTGGGCTGGATCATCGTCAGTTGCCTTTCCCCTTGATGGAGTCCGGGTTGGCACCCGGGAACTCCTCCCGCAGTCGTCGAACGTATCGCTCCGCTGCGCGATTGTCGCCCAGCGCGGACTCGACCTGTGACGCAAGCGACAGGGTAAACGCATCAGGGGGGGCCGCGTCCAGTCGCCGCTGTATGAAGGCACGCGCGCGCATGAAGTTGCCGGCGCGGTACTCCCGCTCCGCCACCGCCTCGAGGGCAATGGGGTTGGCGGGATCGCGATCCAGTGCCGCGTCGAGGTACAGAGCGGCCTCTTCCTCCATGCCGGCACGCTGGGCACACTCGGCGGCATTGGCCAGCGCCCCGGCGGCACTGCCATACCCCGGAACCGAAGCGGCCCTCTCGAACCACTCCAGCGACTCGACCTCGCGGCCGTTGCCGCAAAGCCACGTGCCGAAGTTGTTGTGCATCCCGCCCTGGGTCGGTGCCAGCTCAACCGCGCGGCGGTAGTGCACGCCGGCGGTGCGCGAGTCGCCCTTGCGGTCCGCCGCCAGCGCCGCCAGCGTATGCGCGGAGTGTGAACGCTCCTGGATGCGCAGCGCTTCGCGGGCCAGCTTCTCCGCGCCGTCCAGGTCACCACGCCGCAACGCGTCCTGCCCGTCCCGCAACGCGAGCTGCAGTGCCAGGACACCCTGCCGGTCGGAACCGCGCAACTCCACCTCGGGGGCGGTGCGCGTGTACTCGCCACGCGATGGGTCCTGGCGGACGAAGCTCAGCCTGCTGCAGCCGGCCAGTACCAAGACCGCAAGCAGCACCAGCACCCCACGCACCATCGACTCCCCTGCCCCCACCTCAGGCTCCGCCGCCCATGGCCGACAGGCGCTTGCGGAACTCCGCCTGGCGGCGCGTGCGGTCCATGACCTGTCCCTTGAGCTGGCCGCAGGCGGCATCGATGTCATCGCCCCGGGTGCGCCGCACCGTCGTCAGCACCCGCGCCTCCTGCAGCATCTTCTGGAAGGCACGGATGTCCGCCTCTTCCGAGCGCTCGTAGCGGGTACCCGGGAACGGGTTGAACGGAATCAGGTTGACCTTGGCGGCGTCCTTCATCTGTACCGCGTTGTCAAAGCGGCGCATCAGCCGGGCCAGCTCGCGCGCATGCTGCGGCTGGTCGTTGACGCCTTTCATGAGGGTGTATTCGAAGGTGACGGACGTGCCCTTCTTGCGCAGTGCGTAACGCACGCAGGCGTCCATCAGCTGCGCGATCGGGTACTTCTTGTTGAGCGGCACCAGCTCGGTGCGCAACTCGTCGACCGGCGCGTGCAGCGACACCGCCAGCGAGACATCGCACACCTCGCCCAGCCGGTCGATCTGTGGCACCAGCCCGGAGGTCGACAGGGTGACCCTCTTGTTCGCCAGGCCATAACCCAGGTCGTCGCGCATGATGTTCATTGCGCGCACGACGTTGTCGAAGTTCATGAGCGGCTCGCCCATGCCCATCATCACCACGTTGGTCAGTTTGCGGCGCTGGTGCGGCAGGTTGCCCAGCTGCCGGGCGGCGACCCACACCTGGCCGATCACCTCGGAGGTGGTCAGGTTGCGGTTGAAACCCTGGGTGGCAGTGGAGCAGAAGCTGCAGTTGAGCGCGCAGCCGACCTGGCTGGACACGCACAGGGTGCCGCGCCCCTTGTCGGGGATGTAGACCGCCTCGATGGCGTTCTTCGGATCCATGCCGATCAGCCACTTGATCGTGCCGTCGGCGGAAGGCTTCTCCAGCAGGACCTCGGGCGCGCGCACCACGGCGTGCTCGTGCAGCTTGGCGCGCAGGGCCTTGCCCAGGTCGGTCATCTGGTCGAAATCGGTGACGTAGCGGTGGTGGATCCACTTCATCACCTGGTGGGCGCGATAGCGCTTCTCGCCCAGCTGCTGCTCGAAGAAGTCCTCGAGCCCGGTGCGGTCCAGGTCGAAGATGTTGGTGCGGCCATCGGCCGCCGCGGCGACCGCCCCCGCGGCCGCAGGCGCAACCGCCCGCCGCACGCCCTCGGCGTCCAGCAGGGCGATCTCGATCGCGGTGTCGCGGGAGTCGGTCATCCGTGCTGCCTCAGCGGGCGTACACGTCGGTGGCCGGGAAGAAGTACGCGATCTCGATCGCGGCGTTCTCCAGGCTGTCCGAACCGTGCACGGCGTTCGCGTCGATGCTGTCGGCGAAGTCGGCGCGGATGGTGCCCGCCTCGGCTTCCTTCGGGTTGGTGGCGCCCATCAGCTCGCGGTTCTTCGCCACGGCGCCCTCGCCCTCGAGCACCTGGATCATCACCGGGCCCGACACCATGAATTCGACCAGCGCGCCGAAGAACGGACGCTCGCGATGCACGGCGTAGAAGCCCTCGGCTTCGGCCTTGGACAGGTGCTTCATCTTCGCGGCCACGACCTTCAGGCCGGCCTTCTCGAAGCGGGAGTAGATCTCGCCGATGACGTTCTTGGCGACGGCATCGGGCTTGATGATGGACAGGGTGCGCTCAAGCGCCATGTGCGGTTCTCCGGGTGGGACGGGCCTCCGGGGACTTGCCGGATCCCGAGGATACAGAAAAAACCCGCGTGTCGACGCGGGTTTAGCGTTGGAAGCTGGTGGAATTCTAGCGGAATACCGGTCGGCGTTGAATGCGGGCGAACCCGGGTTTGACGCACCTTCAGGGGCGGTCTAGCATCAAACAATCGTTTGTTTCACCCCGCCCCGCACCGGAGGATCCATGGCCGCCGCACCGTTCTCCACCAAGGACCGGATCCTTGGTGCCGCCGAGGAACTGTTTGCCCAGCATGGCTTTGCCGGTACCTCGCTGCGACAGGTCACCAGCCGGGCGGAGGTCAATATCGCCGCGGTGAATTACCACTTCGGCAGCAAGGAGAACCTGGTCAACGAGGTCTTCCGGCGACGCATGGACGAGATGAGTTCGCACCGGCTGGAGATGCTGCGCGATGCCACCGGCAGGCATCCCGGAGAGCTCGAGCCGATCCTGGCCGCGTTCGTGGAGCCGGCGCTGGCGGTAGCGGGCGACCGGCGCGGCGGCGGTGCCTTCGTGCGCGTCATTGCGCGGGCCTACGCGGAGAACAACGACAACCTGCGAAAGTTCCTGTCCGAGAAGTACGGCCATGTGCTGCGTGAGTTCGCCCGGGCGATGGCCGCCTGCCTTCCGCACCTGGACAAGGAACAGCTGTACTGGCGCCTGGACTTCCTGGCCGGGGCGTTGACCTACGCCATGGCCGACTTCGGCTTGATCAAGCGTCCGCAGGGCGTGGACGAACAGGAACACCGCGAACGCGCCGCCCGTGAGCTGATCCGGTTCGCGGCGGCTGGCATGAAGAGCTGATAACCCTAGTTTTCAAGGAGTTATGAAGATGTCCGAGAAATTACTTGTACGCCGCGCCGCCGTCCTCGGCGCCGGGGTGATGGGGGCGCAGATCGCCGCGCACCTGGTGAACGCCGGCGTGGACACGGTCCTGTTCGACCTCCCCGCCAAGGAAGGCCGCCCGGACGGAATCGTCGAACAGGCGATCGCGCGCCTGGGCAAGCTGAAGCCCGCGCCGCTGGCCGAGAAGTCCCTTGCGGCCAGGATCATCCCGGCCAATTACGAAACCGGGCTGGAACTGCTGGAGAACTGTGACTTAGTGATCGAAGCGATCGCCGAGCGCATGGACTGGAAGCAGGACCTGTACCGGAAGATCGCGCCGCACGTTCCGGCCCACGCGGTGCTGGCCAGCAACACCTCAGGCCTGGGCATCAACAAGCTCGCCGAGGTGCTGCCGGAGGACATGCGTCCGCGGTTCTGCGGCGTGCACTTCTTCAATCCCCCGCGCTACATGCACCTGGCGGAGCTGATCCCGGCGCGCAGCACCGACGACGCGGTGATGCAGGGGCTCGAGGCCTTCCTGACCACCACGCTCGGCAAGGGCGTCGTGTACGCCCGGGACACGCCGAACTTCATCGGCAACCGCATCGGCGTGTTCTCGATGCTGGCCGCCATGCACCACACGGCGCAGTTCAAGCTCGGCTTCGACACCGTCGACGCGCTCACCGGGCCTGCGATCGGCCGCCCCAAGTCCGCCACCTACCGCACCGCCGACGTGGTCGGGCTGGACACCATGATCCACGTCATCAACACGATGGCGGACACCCTGCCCGATGACCCCTGGCACAAGTACTTCAAGGCGCCGAAGTGGCTGGCCGGGCTGGTCGAAAAGGGCGCCCTGGGCTCCAAGACCGGCGCCGGCGTGTACACCAAGAAGGGCAAGGACATCCTGGTGCTCGACGTTGACGCCCAGGACTACCGACCGTCCGCGCAGGACCTGGACCCCGAGGTCGCCGCGATCCTGAAGGAACGCGATCCAGCGAAGAAGTTCGCCGGCCTGCGCGCCAGCGCACATCCGCAAGCCAGGTTCCTGTGGGCGTGTTTCCGCGACACCTTCCACTACAGCGCCTACCACCTGAAGGACATCGCGCGCACCGCCCGCGACATCGACCTGGCCATGCGCTGGGGCTACGGGTGGTCGATCGGGCCGTTCGAGTCCTGGCAGGCGGCCGGATGGAAGCAGGTGGCCGAATGGATCGCCGAGGACATCGTCAACGGCGAAGCCATGAGCACCGTCGAGCTGCCCGACTGGGTGTTCGACGGGCGCGACGGGGTGCACTCGGGCGCTGGCAGCTACAGCCCGGGGCGCGACGCCATGGTGCCGCGTTCCTCGAACCCGGTGTACCAGCGCCAGCGGTTCCCCGACGCGCTGCTGGGTGAAAAGGCCTCGCAGGGGCGCACCGTGTTCGAGAACGACGGCATCCGGATGTGGGCCGATGAAGGCGACGACATCGCCGTGGTGGGCTTCAAGACCAAGATGCACACCGTCAACGACCACGTCCTCGACGGGCTGCAGGAGGCGGTCCGCATCGCCGAGCGCGAGTTCCGCGGGCTGGTCATCTGGCAACCGGGCGAGCCGTTCTCGGCCGGCGCAGACCTGGCCGGCGCGCTGGGTCTGCTCCAGGCCGGCGACGTGGACGGCTTCGATGCAATGGTGGCCAACTTCCAGCGCACCAGCATGGCCATCAAGTACTCGCTGGTACCGGTGGTCGCCGCGGTGCGCGGGCTGGCCCTGGGCGGCGGCTGCGAGTTCCAGATGCATGCCGCGCATACGGTGATGGGCCTGGAGAGCTACATCGGGCTGGTGGAGGCCGGAGTGGGCCTGCTTCCGGCGGGCGGCGGCCTCAAGGAGCTGGCCCTGCGCGCGTCGGAGCGTGCCGGCGCCGGGGGTGACGTGTTCGCCGAGCTGAAGAACGTGTTCGAGACGGTGGCGATGGCCAAGGCCTCGGCTTCGGCGATGGAAGCAAAGTCGCTGGGCCTTGCACGGGAGGCGGACACCGTGGTGTTCAACGCCTTCGAGCTGCTGCACGTGGCCCGCGCCCAGGCACGCGCCCTGGCCGAATCGGGATACCGCCCGCCCCTGCCCGCCCGCGGCATCCGGGTGGCCGGCGATGTCGGCATCGCCACCTTCAAGATGATGCTGGTGAACATGCTGGAGGGGCGCTTCATCTCCGGACACGACTACGAGATCGCCACCCGGATCGCCACGGTCCTGTGCGGCGGCGAGGTGGACCGCGGTGCGGTGGTGGACGAGGAGTGGCTGCTACGGCTCGAACGCGAACATTTCGTGGCCCTGGCACAGATGCCGAAGACCCAGGAGCGCATCGCCCACATGCTGAAGACGGGGAAGCCGCTGAGGAACTGAGGGCAGGAGCGGGAACCGGGAACGGGGAACCGGGAACGAAAGTTCCCCGCGCCCGATCCCACTCCCGCGACGTCCCGTTCCCTGTTCCCTGTTCCCCGTTCCCGCCCTTGGAGGTACCCCAATGACCCAGATCCAGGACGCCTACATCGTTGCCGCGACCCGCACGCCGGTAGGCAAGGCGCCGCGCGGCGCATTCCGCAACACCCGCCCGGACGAAATGCTGGCCCACGTGCTGCGTGCCGTGCTGGCCCAGGCGCCAGGCATCGACCCGGCCCGCATCGGCGACGTGATCATCGGTTGCGCCATGCCCGAGGCCGAGCAAGGCATGAACGTGGCGCGCATCGGTGCCCTGCTCGCCGGGCTGCCGGACACGGTCCCGGCACAGACCATCAACCGGTTCTGTTCGTCGGGCCTGCAGGCGGTGGCCCTGGCCGCCGACCAGATCCGCCTGGGCCAAGCCGACCTGATGCTCGCCGGCGGCACCGAGAGCATGAGCATGGTGCCGATGATGGGCCACAAGGTGGCCATGAGCCCGCAGGTCTTCGCGCGCGACGAGAACATCGCGATCGCGTACGGCATGGGCATCACGGCCGAGAAGGTCTCGGAGGAATGGAAGGTCTCGCGCGAGGACCAGGACGGCTTCGCCCTCG
>Ga0079224_100000402_pt1 | contig 41415 bp, 32 predicted proteins | sample Stecom2015_FD_80414 | JGI IMG/M metagenome (GOLD analysis project Ga0079224, IMG submission 80414) | Agricultural soil microbial communities from Utah to study Nitrogen management - Steer compost 2015 | ecosystem: Environmental > Terrestrial > Soil > Agricultural land | place: USA: Utah... | reverse complement strand
CAACACATTAACACATGCCCAGACACGCCCTCGCCCTTGACCTAAAAGACGACCCGCAGTTAATCGCTGCGTATGAGGAATGGCACCGCAAGGTTTGGCCTGAGATTCAGCAAAGTATCATCGATTCGGGTATAGATGTAATGCAGATTTTTCGGACAGGCAACCGCCTGTTTATGATAATTGAAACGAACGAGTCATTTAGTTTTGATCGTAAGGCAGGGATGGATGCAACGAATCCGAAGGTCCAGGAGTGGGAGAAGCTCATGGACCAGTTTCAGCAACGACTCCCCTGGGCAAAGCAGGGTGAGAAATGGGTGTTAATGGACAAAATCTTTGAGCTCCGTGCAGAAAAAAATTGATTCCCATCAGCACTTTTGGAATTTTGATCCCCAACGCGACGCGTGGATCACGGAAGACATGGCGGCGATCCGCCGCGACTTTGGACCAGAGGACCTTCGCCCGATCTACGACGCCCACGACGTGGAGGGTTGTGTCGCGGTACAGGCGGATCAATCGCAGGCGGAAAATGAATTTCTTCTGGGTCTGGCAGAACGTCACGACTGGATCAAAGGCGTTGTGGGCTGGGTGGACCTTCAGGCTGAAGACGTCGTGCAGCAGTTGGAGCGTCTTTCAATTCATAGAAAGTTGAAAGGCATCCGGCACATACTGCAAGGCGAGAAGCAACGCGACTTTATGCTGCGTCCCGCTTTCCTTCGCGGGATCGGTCATCTCGAAAAATTTGATCTTGCGTACGATATTCTGATTTATCCCGACCAACTTCGATATGCTGCCGACTTCGTCGCACGTTTTCCCAACCAACGCTTCGTGGTAGACCATATCGCCAAACCATATATCCGCGATGGGAAGCTCGATCCCTGGAGGGAAGACATGCAAAGGCTTGCCTCATACGCGAACGTATGGTGTAAAGTGTCGGGTATGGTGACGGAAGCGAACTGGTCGTCGTGGAAGAAGAGCGACTTTACGCCCTATCTTGATACGGTTACGAGTCTTTTCGGACCGGAGCGTCTCATGTACGGCAGTGATTGGCCTGTGTGCCTGGTCGCAGCGACCTACAGTGAAATGATGGAGATCGTGGTGGATTACTTTTCAGCGCTTTCTGCAAGCGAACAGGACAGAATCTTCCGAACCAATGCTATCGAATTTTACAAGCTTTAATAGTTAGGAACATGGATCTGGGACTAAAAGACAAAGTCATAGTCGTCACCGGCGGCGCCAAGGGCATAGGGCAGGGGATTGTTAATGTGCTGGCCCGTGAAGGAGCACTCCCTGTCGTTGTAGGAAGAAATGAGGCCGACAATCTGAAGGCGGTTGAGCAAGTGGCGCAAGCTGGTGGTAAGGCGTTTCACATTACCGCTGAACTTACCCGACCGGAGGAGTGTGAAAGGGCTGCACGTTCCGTGCTGGACCATTTCTCCGATGTGTATGGTCTCGTAAACAACGCAGGCGTGAACGATGGTGTCGGTCTTGAAAAAGGAAACTACGAAGCGTTCATGGCATCACTTCACAAGAATCTCGTGCACTATTACCTGATGGCGCACTACCTGTTGCCCGCCCTGAAAAAAAGCAAGGGGGCGATCGTCAACATCGGTTCCAAGACTGCTGAAACCGGCCAGGGCAACACGTCCGCCTACGCCGCGTCAAACGGAGGGCGCAATGCGCTTACCCGTGAGTGGGCTGTAGAGTTGCTCAAGTATGGCATTCGGGTGAATGCGGTGATTGTGGCGGAGTGCTGGACGCCCTTATATGAAAAGTGGATTGCAACGCTTCCAAATCCGAAGGAGAAACTTCAGTCCATCGTTGCCAACATTCCGCTGGAGCAACGCATGACTACAGCCGAAGAAATTGCCAACGCCGTTGCCTTTTTGCTTTCAAATGTATCAAGTCACACCACCGGTCAGCTGATACACGTTGACGGTGGCTACGTTCACCTCGATCGGGCACTGGCTAATACATAGGAACATGGAAGTACTTATCTGTGAGTCGCCGGGCACCTTGCGTTACGGTACGCGAAACGCACCGGTTCCTGGCGAAAAGGAAACGCTGTTGCGCGTGAGGAGAATCGGCATTTGTGGCACTGATTTGCACGCCTTTGAGGGAACACAGCCCTACTTTACCTATCCGCGCATCCTCGGCCACGAGTTGGCTGGTGAGATCGTTGAGGTGAATGGTACAAGCGCGTTCAGGTCGGGCGACATCGTGACCTTTCTTCCGTACTTCAGTTGTGGTCATTGTGTCGCATGCCGCCAGGGCAAGACTAATTGTTGCGCAGATCTTAAGGTATGCGGTGTCCATATTGATGGGGGCATGGCGGATTACCTTGTGGTGCCAACGGAAAACCTCGTTGCCGGCCGTGGAATTGGACTCGACGCGCTTGCTCTTGTTGAGCCACTTGCCATAGGAGCACATGGTATTCGTCGTGCCAATGTAAATTCCGGGGAACCCGTGTTGGTTATCGGTGCAGGTCCTATCGGGATGGGCGCAATGCAGTTTGCGCGGTTGGCGGGTGCTGACGTGATCGCGCTCGATGTCGACGAACGAAGACTCGCTTTTTGTCGGGAACGTCTCGGTGTTCCTTACACGATAACGGCGAAGGAGGATGTGCTGACGCGACTTCGTGACATAACGGGCGGCGATATGCCCGCTGTCGTCATCGACGCAACGGGAAATCTGAATGCAATACAGGAAGGATTCAGGTACATGTCGCATGGAGGTCGATATGTACTGATTGGCTTACAGAAAGGTGACATAGCCTTTAGTCATCCTGAATTTCATAAACGCGAAGGGACCCTGATGAGCAGCCGGAATGCCACACGAAAAGATTTTGATCAGGTGGTTCAGGCAATCTCTCAAGGAGCCGTTGACCCTGAAGCGTACATCACGCACCGCGTCACATTTGCAGCAGCCGGTGAAGCATTTCCTTCGTGGCTCGACCGGAAGTCGGGGGTAATTAAAGCGATGGTAATGCGTGACTGATCAACTCGCCGCCTCGTTGTCTTCCTTGAAGAAGTCGTTTACAATCCCTTTCAAAAGCTCCATGGTTACCGGCTTTTGGAAATAGTCGACCACTTCGGGTGTCGCCTTTGCCCGCTTGATATCGCTGGGGTGATCGGAGGAACTGATCACATAAATTTCCATTTTCTTCGGAAGCGTATGTTTCAGTTTCTGGAATTCAGCGAGGAAGCCCCAGCCGTCAATGCCGGGCATATAGATATCAAGCAGAATAATGTCAGGAAGATTTTCCGATGATTTCTTGTAGTTCAGGAGATAGTCGATTGCCCCCTGCGCATTATTATATATGGTAATGATACTGGCAACCTCACCCAATTCGGCGAGACGTTTAATATAGAACGACGACATTGGGTCGTCGTCAATGATACACAGGTTAGATATTTTCCGAGACATGACCACCAAACTCAGTGACAATCTATCAGTTATTAGTGCGCTACGCAATACGGCCGTCTTTGGCATGTAAGAAAGACATCCATTACGTTTTTTTTAGCCTCCTGCCGATCAGGAAATAGCATACATCGGCGAATCCGACCGCTCGTAGAGGATGTAGGAGGCCCGAAAAAAATTAGATTACCACTGTATGGTTCGTTGAAAAATCTCCTCAAAATTGCTCGTCTGGACTACTTGCTTGCGAACTTCAGACCCACTATTGAGGCAATAAGGAGGAAAAGGAAGAACATCCTCCAGAAGTCGGTTGGCTCACGGAACAACAAAATTCCCACCGTGGCGGTACCGGCTGCACCTATGCCCGTCCAGACCGCATAAGCGGTACCCATCGGGATGGTCTGAATGGCACGGGATAACAACCACATACTCATGCAGAGACTCACTATAAAACCTATCCACCAGAGTGTCGCTGTGGTGCCCGCGCTTTCCTTTGCTTTGCTCAGGCAGGTTGTAAAGCCGACTTCAAACAGTCCGGCCAGGATTAAGATAAACCAGTTCATAGAAGGGGACTCGTTACTCTTACGATCAGGCAAAGGTACGCACACCGTACATAGCTTTTTGCAGGCAGGTTCAGGATGCTCCGTGCGGCAGAGTGTGTATTTTGGCTGAATCAAAACAAGAAACTATGAATGTTAGAAGTTTATTTACAATCGTACTGCTGGTCGGTGCCGCACTTTTTTCCTGTGCCCAGCCGTCTGATGGTCCGCGGCTTATTGTCAGGGGTGATGATATGGGATATTCCCATTCGGGAAACGAGGCGCTCATCCGTTGTTCCAGGGACGGAATCCAGACGTCGATCGAAGTCATCGTCCCTTCTCCGTGGTTTCCCGAAGCTGTGCGGCTTTTGGAGGAGAACCCGGACATCGACGTGGGTATTCACCTGGCATTGACGAGTGAATGGGATAACGTTAAGTGGCGACCGGTTTCCTGGTCGCCAGGCCTTACCGACGAGGATGGATATTTCTATCCATTCATATGGCCGAACAAAAACTATCCGGGTCGTGCGTTGCTGGAGAACAAGTGGACTCTTGAAGAAATCGAACGAGAATTCCGCGCGCAAATAGAGTTGGCATTGAAAAAAATCCCGCGCATCAGTCACGTCTCAGCGCACATGGGGTGCACCAATATCAATGACGATGTAAGAGCGCTTGTAAAGAAACTCACGAAGGAGTACAACATCGATGTCGACCTTGCAGCAGCAGGCGTAACCAGCGTGCGCTATGAAGGACCCCACACCACCTCGGCGGAGAAAAAGGAAAGCTTCATAAAAATGCTCCGCAAGCTGGAACGCGGCAAGACATACCTGTTTGTTGAACATCCCGGTCTCGATAACGAAGAACTTCGTGCGATCTCACACATAGGCTATGAAGATGTAGCCCAGGACCGGCAGGGCGTCACCGACATGTGGACTGATCCGGAGGTCAAGGCACTCATAAGGGAACTGGGAATACGGTTGATCAGCTATGCCGATATCCGCGCAGAGACGACAGGGAAGCGATAGTATTATCTATGTTCTCTCCGTGTACTCTATGTGAGCCATGTGGTTCAAAAAAGTCTTGGGCCAATACACATTCAGCACAACTAGAGTATCCTGTAGTATGCTGCGCTTTCAAACGATTGAAAGTGCCATTTCTGCTTGAACATGTAGACTTACTTTCCTAATTATGTAAAGATATTCAAACGCTTTCTGATGACGGAATGCAGTGACAGTGTGCTGTGGAGTGGTTTGAAGCGTGGCGATCGAACCGCTTTCTCGATGCTTTATCAGCGATATGTTGGCCTGCTTTACAACTACGCTTCCCGCATATGCAAGGACCGTGATCGAATCGAAGACTGCATTCAGGATGTGTTTGTCGCTTTATGGAAGTACCGTAAAAATCTCGCCGCCACTACTTCTGTAAAATATTACCTGTATCGTTCCCTGCGCAGCCGTATTTTCAAAACGGCGGAAGACCATGAATGGAATCTACAGGACGGGGTAAGCTGGGATGACATGGAGAATCTTATCGACCTGTCGCCAGAAGAGGAATTAATGTCAATCGAGTCGGGCGACGAGAGGACCCGCAAGCTTAAGAAGTACCTGCACAACCTTTCGCCTCGGCAATACGAAGCGATCATGCTCCGCTTCTACGATGAATTCAGCTATGAAGAAATAGGTGAAATCATGGGAGCCAACCCTCAATCCATTCGAAACCTGGTCGCGCGCGGCCTTCTTCATTTGCGTCAATACGCTCAATTCCTGGCGTAGCCAAATCGTTCCCTCCTAATACTCTTTTCATTTCCTCGAAAAAATTTTTGTCTCCAGGTGAGTTAAAACCCGGGGTCCGTGACTTTTAATAATGCATTCGTGTGAAATGGCATTTAGATGAAAGATTACCCTGACTTTGATGCTGGCGATCTGGCCCAGGATGAGTCGTTTATCCGGTGGGTGAAGAGTCCGACCCCGGAATTGGAAAGCAGGTGGACTGCCTGGCTGGAGGAGCATCCTGATAAGGCGGAAGAGGTACAGGAGGCGAGGCGGATGGTGCTCGCGGTTCTGTCCGAGCCCGAACGATTCCCGACCGAATACCAGAAGGAGATGATGTGGAACCGCGTGCAGCGCGAAATTCTCCTTGAAGAAAAACCATCAGTGTGGCAGAACAACTTCCTCCGGATCGCTGCCCTTCTTTTGCTTAGCGGTGGCTTGAGCTATTTCGCATTCCTGTATTCCCAAAGGAATGAGGCTGGGTTGGAGAACAGTCAGGCAAAAAGTACCATACCAGAATACTCCGAGCGGGTCAACAATGGAAAGTACCCCCTGAAAATGATCCTTAGCGATGGAAGTTCCATCGTCCTCCAACCCAACAGCTCCCTTCGGTATCCTCAGTCGTTCGGGTCAGACAGCCGCGAAGTGTACTTGGAGGGAGAAGCGCTATTTGATATTGCCCGCGACCCGCATCGCCCTTTCTTGGTGTACGCCAATGAACTTGTCACCAAGGTACTCGGTACGAGCTTCTCGATAAGGGCATACGAAAATGAACCCAATGTGATTGTTGAAGTTCGGTCGGGTAAAGTATCAGTCTTCGCCCAGCCGACCGGGAAGGCGGTGCATACCAGCGACAGCCCCCGTCGTGAAGGGCTTGTCTTGTCACCCAATCAGCAAGCCGTGTATTCTCGTGAGGATGCACGATTGACTAAGTCGCTCTTCGAAAACCCCAGCCTTCTCATTCCGGAAGAGGAGCAGCGCAGCTTCGAGTTTGTGGATGCGAAGATGGGCGATGTCTTTGCGGCGCTGGAAAAAGCCTATGGAGTTGAGATCGTGTATGACGAGGAGATCATGAGCGGATGTTACCTCAACGCTTCCCTCACGGATGAGTCGCTGCAGGTAAAGCTATCCCTGATCTGTAAGGCCGTGAACGCGACCTATGAAATTATGGACACCCACATCATAGTATATGGCAAGGGGTGTACGGACTGAATTTGCTAACCAAACCGAAGTCAACAGGCCATGAAGACCTAAACCTTAAAAAAAACGGGAGCCGGCGACAGGGAGCGCCGCCGACTCCGCAAATGCTCCACGCGTGCCCATCCGGCCAGGGATGGGAGGAGCGTTTTCCTTAACTGTAACCATTAAGAAAAACCCAGTAAAAGTATGCAAAAACTGCTACAAGTACCGACTTGGGCGTACATTATGAAGGTTTCTCTAGCGCAAATCCTACTCGCAGGCATCTTCCTGAGCTTCGCACACGCCCACGAAGGCGAAGCACAGAGCGTCCTGGATAGCAGGATCAGCATCCAGCTTGAGAATACCACCATACGTTCGGCCCTGTCCCGAATTGAGAAGCTGACGGATGCCCGGTTTCTCTACCACTCGCAGCTGGTTTCCTCGCGCGAGAAGATCACCCTGCATGAAGAGAATACCCCGCTGTCGGAGGTACTGGATAAGATCCTGACCCCCCTTCAAATCGGATACGAAGTGGCGGGTAACCAGATCGTACTCGTCAAACTCCGTCGGTCCGATGTGCAATTCGACGGACCTGCAGCCCCGACCACTGAGGAATATGGGTCGACACTGATTGGTGTGAGTGGAAGGATTGTCGACAAAGATGGCACCCCGCTGCCAGGGGTAAACATCCTTGAGAAGGGAACGACGAACGGAACGACGTCCGATGTGGACGGACAGTATACGATTAACGTGGCCGATGAAAATTCAATACTCGTTTTCAGCTTCATCGGTTACGCGCCGCAGGAAATCCGCGTCGGGACCAGCACGACAATCAACGTTGTCCTGCAGGAAGATATCACGAACCTGAGTGAAGTCGTTGTTATCGGATATGGTGAGCGTGAAAAGAAGGACGTTACCGGTGCGATTTCCTCGATGGATTCTGAGGACATATCGAAAAGCATGGCCATGACACCGGAACTGGCGATGCAGGGCCGCATGGCCGGCGTGTTTGTGTCAACACCCAGCGGTAGTCCGTTCGCACGCCCGAACATACAAATACGTGGCGTGGCCACCTGGGGTCATGCTTCACCGCTGTACGTCATTGACGGTATTCCCATGTATGAAGTCGCGGAAAGTGATCCTAACGCCGGTTCTCAGGACATCCGGTCGCCAATTAACTTCATGACGGCGATCAACCCTCACGACATCGAATCCATTTCAGTTTTGAAAGACGCATCGGCAGGGGCTATCTATGGTATGCGGGCCTCCAATGGTGTTATCATTATCACAACAAAAAAAGGTAAGAGCGGAGCGCCGAGAGTTGAGTTTAACGCGCAACGCGGTGTTCAAAATGTGGCCAAGACTTTCGATGTGCTGAATACGGCAGACTACGCTGCACTATATCGCGAAGTTTACGCCAACAATCCCACTGCGACGATGCCATCGGTATTTGACCCTAATAGTCCCGATTTTCTTGGCAACAGCCCTACCTACAACTGGCAGGATGCGCTCCTCAACAAGGATGCCATTATTGAAGACTATAGCTTAAGGGTTTCCGGTGGTTCGGAGTCGACCACATATTACGTCTCCGCAGGCTATGGCCGCACGGAAGGATCGCTGATAGAAAACTATCTCGAGCGCCTGTCAGTTGCGTCGAACATAACCAGCAAGGTTTCGCGTGTGATCGAAACCGGTATGAACGTCAAGTTGAGTGTCAACAAGGCACTTGACAACACCGGTACCGACCTGGGTTACGTGTCACGGACACCACCCTGGCAGCCGATCTATGATCCGTCAGATCCGACGGGCTATGCGCCGGCGGTAAGTTGGGAGTTCGTGCCGAATCCTGATTTTGATCCAAACCTGGTGAACCCTGGTCCGGCTCAGATTCCCGTTGGTGACCCCGTATTCTTGTATGGGCCACACACTTACGCGAATGTGTTTGGACAACAGGCGACATCCGAAAGAACGTTTGACTTATTCCGCACGATGGGAAACGTATACCTGCAGGTAGAACCAATAACCGGCCTGAAGATTAAGGGGAGTGTTGCTGCCGACTATCACTTTGTGCTTCGCAAGGAATGGTCAGAATATTCCGGCTGGCGGTTCTCACAAACTCCGGGTAACCCGTACAACGGTCATGATGGCACCGCCAAGGGATCATATGGCGAGCGTCAAAGCCGCAACCTGAATGTCGTAAAAGAGGTTACGATCAACTACAACAGGAGCTTTGGTGATCACAATATCGACCTCGTGTTGAATGGCATGGATCAGGAAGCCACCTGGCGATATACTGACGCCAGTTCAGGTCAGATTAACTACCTGGATCCCAACTTCCGCAATGTGGGCAACAATCCGCCCTTTAACGGAACGTTCACCGGAAGAAAGCCGGAGAGAATGCAGGGTTACCTGGCACGCATAAGCTACAAGTTCCAGGATCGCTACTACTTCGATGCAACCGTTCGTCGCGATGGCGCTTCGCTCTTTCCTCCTGACTACCGGTGGGGAACATTCCCTGCCTTTGCCGCAGGATGGCGGGTCAGCTCCATGCCATTCTTCCAGGCACTGAACGCCAGCTTCATTACCGATCTGAAGATTCGCGGTGGATGGGGCGAGCTTGGAAACAAAAGTGTGACAACGGGCTTTGCTTACCTGTCAGGTGTCAGCGGCACGCCCGACTATTCACTTGGCTCGGGTAATGGCAACCCTTATGGTACTCAGTTTGTCGCGTCCGCTCTTCCTAACTTCCCGAACTTCGAGTTGACCTGGGAGCGCGTGCGCACCACGAACGTCGGCTTTGACGCCGTATTGTTGAATGACCACGTCACCTTCACGGCAGAGTACTACAACCGCTTCACCGAAGGCTTGATTCAGTCCGTCAGCTTACCGCCAAGCTCGGGAATTGAAGTACCTACCGATCTGAACATTGGAAATGTACGCAACACCGGAGTTGAGTTCCAGATTGGATACAATAACACCTTCGGTCGACTTGGCTTCAACGTGTCGGGTAACCTGACAACAGTTAAGAACAGAGTACTACGGCTGTACAAGGGAACACCGTTTGGCGGAGAAGGAGGTCGCATCCAGGAAGGATATCCGATGGCTTACCTCTGGGGGTATAAGGTAGGTGGAGTATTCCAGAATACTGATGAAATCGCTCAGTGGAAATCGCAATATGTTGACGGCGTTGGCGCGAATAATCAGGTTCCCGGCGACATGTACTTCCTGGATATCTATGGTAATCCTGAACCGGGACAGATCGTAAACCCGGAACCGGACGGTATCATCAACAATAACGACCGTACATATCTCGGAAAGACGATCGCGGGATACTACTACGGCCTGAACCTGGGCTTCACTTACGCAGGTTTTGACCTCAGTATATTTCTCCAGGGTGTTGGAGACCTTCAGAAGTACAATTATCAACGTGCCGGCGGTGAAGGAATGTCAAGCTCTGGCGCTAATCAATGGGCAACGACGCTCAATCGCTGGACCGGCGAAGGAACGAGCACGACCATGCCGCGTGCGGTGTTTGACGACCCGAACAGTAACAATCGCTTCTCAGATCGCTTTGTTGAGGATGCCGGATTCCTTCGGGTGAAGAACGTGCAACTCGGCTATAACGTGCCTTCTTCATTTCTCGCAAAGACGGGTGTCATCAGCAGCGTACGGTTATACCTGAGTGGAACCAACCTGCTGACATTTACCGAATGGACGGGGCCGGACCCGGAGAACGATGTCTTCCCGCCGCTCCGGCAGATAACAGCTGGTATCAGTGCCACATTCTAAAACGGAGGACAGAACATGACAAGCCATACAAAAAAACTGACACTTTTGTTGTGTCTGACATTCATAGGATTCAATTCCTGTAACGAATCGCGTCTTGATATTTCGCCGGGATTTCCGACAGAAGAGTCATACTTCTCTGAAGAGATCGAATTTACCCGGGCAGTCTATGGCGTGTATGCCAAGATGAGCGACTTCTATTGGTATAACGCCAGCCAGGACGCCTTTGTGTCACCTATATGGTATCTCCCGGGCGACGACATCACGACTTCCGGGCAGGATGAGTTTGAGATTTTCAGTAACCTGCAACCCGGCAGCGGTAGACTCAACTACTTCTTCCGCGCTTTGTACCAGATGATCGGACGTGCCAACGTCGTTCTGGAGAAGAACGCTGAAGCTGAAGAGGGGATCTACACGACACCTGGGCTTAGAGACGCCCACCGTGGTGAGGCGCTGTTCCTTCGTGGGTTTGCAAACTTTATGCTTTGGAACGTTTGGGGCACAGCTCCGCTCATCACTGAGCGTCTCAAGAGCCTGGAGAACACCCAGCCCCCCAGCTCAACAGGGACGCAATTGTTGGATCAGGCAATCGAAGACTTCTCTGAAGCGGCAACCCTGCTTCCCGACTCCTGGCCGGACAACGAGAGGGGACGGGTATTCAAGAGTTCCGCACGAGGCATGCTTGCAAAGGCGCTTGTGTTCCGGGCGACAGTGACCGGCAATGCATCCGACTATCAGGCGGCTATCACCGCAGTTGATCAGATCAATGACCGCGTGCTCGTGCCGGCTTATGACGACAATTTCGCAGCCGACACAGAAAACAACGAAGAGTCGCTGTTCGAATACCAGGCGTCGCAGGCTTTCGCTGGAGACAACATCTGGTTGCCCAACGACTTCGACAACGCTATTGGATCGCTCTCGGCCTTCTGGGGTTTTTACAACAACTCGTTCAACATGTTCGGCAAGGCGCCGTTCACTGCAACGACAAAATTGCGCGACACGTTTGAGGCCGATGATCCGCGATTGGAGTTGTCGCTCGATCCGTCCGACCTGAGTTTTAGGAAATACGTTACCCGCGATCAACTCAATCCCACCGGAGGTGCATCCAACAACAACCCGCGCATTCTTCGTTACGCGGACGTGCTTCTCCTCAAGGCTGAAGCGCTGAACGAGTCCGGTGGATCAACGACCGAGGCGATCAACCTTATCAACCAGGTACGCGCACGGGCACGTGGTGCCGGTTCATCACCGGCAGATCGTGACAATACCGAGACGGATCGCGATGTAATCCGCCAGTGGATCATGGACGAGAGACTAATGGAACTCGCTGGCGAAGGTCAGCGCTGGTTTGACGTCCGCCGATGGGCACTGGCTGGCCACATCACACTTGATAATGCCTTCTTTTCGTCAGCCATACCCGGTGACATGGGCTTCCAATCGAAACACCTGTACTTCCCTATACCTACAGGCGAGACGGATGCGAACCCCAACATCACACAGAATCCGGGTTACTGATTTAGCTGGGTTAATTTTGGTCAAGGAAGAGCGCTCCCAATTCCGGGGGCGCGCCTTTCCTATGTGAATTGAATCATTCTGAAAGTGTGAAGCGATGATGATAAGAGAATATCCGATCATTGATGAGATCAACATAGATAACCTGTCTGCAACGCCCAAGTACATGCAGGTCGCGAAGGCTATACTGAAGGCAGTGCATGAAGAGCGGATCAAGAAGAACGAAACGCTTCCGTCCATCAACGAACTCAGCTTTTTGCTCGACATTTCTCGGGACACCGTAGAAAAGAGCTACCGCCACCTCAAACAACGTGGGATCATCGGCTCCGTGCCCGGCAAGGGATTCTTTGTGAAAAGCAACGAAATGCACAAGCGGTACAGGGTACTCCTCCTGTTGAACAAATTAAGCGAACACAAGAAGGTAATGTACGATGCCCTCCTCGCAACATTCGATGGTTCGGCGGAGGTAGATATTTACGTCTACAACAACGACTTCGCAAGCTTCAGGAAACTTATCCTCGACAGGCTCGAAGACTACAGCCACTTCGTGGTGACAGCGCTGTTTGCAGGCCGCACGGAAGATGCAGGCGAGGTGATGCGTGTCATCCCCCGTGACAAGCTTATTGTCTTCGATAAACTCGTTCCGGGTCTTCCGGACGGATACGCCGCGGTCTATGAAAATTTCGAAAGCGATATTTACAACGCGCTGACAAATCTGCTCGACCGCGTGAGCCGCTATCAGAAGCTGAAAGTAATTTTCCCGGACAACAGCTATTATCCTCCCGAAATCATCCGTGGTATTCGCAAGTTTGCCGCGGAACACCGCTTTAGATTGGTTGTTGTCCCGTCACTCGAAAATGCGAATGTAAATCGTGGCGACCTGGTGATCACGGTACGCGACAAGGACTTGCTGGACCTGGTGGATTATGTCACGCACACCGACCTGAAGCCAGGTTCGGATATCGGCATCATCTCCTATAACGAGTCGCCGTGCAAGAAGTACATTCTTGGTGGAATCACGACGGTATCTACGAACTTCCGCTTCATGGGAGAGCAGGCTGCGCGGCTTATCATGGAAGGTGTTCGTGAGCAGGTAGCCACACCGTTTGAAGTTCACCTCCGCGCTTCTCTCTAACACCTATGTGCCCTATGCGGTTCAAAAATTCTTTCGACTCTTTTGGACCACATAGGGCATATAGGTTCACATAGCACACATAGCATTACCGTTTGCCGACTGTGCGTTCTGCAAATGCATTCCCTTTCTCTCCGTACACGAAGAATTCCAACGGCCCATTGTTCCTGCTCACGACGAGCGTCTTCCTTCCGCCGGCGGAACGGAGCAACTCAGCATACCGTACGTTTCCATCAGCAAGAAATCCTGATTCAAGGTGGGAGAGCGGTGTCCAATTAAGCGCTCCATCGCCTAACATAACAAGACCAAGGGATGCATCAAATCGTCCGAACAGCGTTTCCTGGTCGTAATTGTTGCCTATCAGGATCAGGTCGGCATGTCCATCGCCATTGATATCGTCAGCGACAATATCGTTTACGGTAGAGATTTGCGCGATGTCAGGCAAATCAACGATGCGGAATGATTTGCCAGCTTCATTGATCAACATCACCGATTCCAGTTTTCTCGCGTCAAGCGTAAGAGCCCCTTCAAGCTCTTCCGGGGTGAAGGCCTTGCTGAAGGGCGTCACTGCATATTGGGTGAACGTTTCGAAGCGACCTTTTACTTTTGGAAGCTGATCGATCAACACAAGGCGGTTGTGGACGATGAACCGCTCCCGGTCAATTTCATTGTAATAGGTAATGATCGGATCGATGGACCCATTGTTATCGAAGTCCTTGGCGACAATCTGAACCGGATTGTCTGCCGACGATCTGAAAAAAGAGTTTCCGCCGGTGTTACCCGCGATGATGTCAACGTGGCCATCCCCGTTCAGGTCGGTAGCCCTGACGCAGTTCCACCAACCGCTGGTCCTGGACAATCCGTAATCATCAGTCACTTCCTCGAATCGTTCGCCTGCATTCCTGAAAACACGTATCGGCATCCATTCTCCCGCGATGACCAGATCCGGATTTTGGTCATTGTCGACATCGGCCCACACGGCGGATGATACGAGTCCAGGGTACGCAAGAGCAGGGTTGAGAGATTCAGTGACGTCAACAAACTTGCCTGCTTCGTTACGCAAAACATAGCTTCTGGGCGCATGAGGATATTTGCCTTCCATCAGCCGACCACCGACGAACAGGTCCACATCGCCGTCCCCATCGAAATCCGAGGCAACCACGCAGGACGCAGACGTTCGAATGTCCGGAAGCATACCGTTGGCAAGCGAGAACTTACCGCCGCCGTCATTCAGATAGATTCGGTGTTGCGCTGCAGGAACTCCACCGCCGGGTGAGGCGCTGGCGACATACAGGTCTGCGTCGTGGTCGCCGTCAAAATCCGCGAACAAGGCTCCGCCATCATCACCAGGCATAGGCGGAAGAGATTGCTTCAGCGAAAATGTTCCATCCGGTAATTGAATGTATACCGTCGTTTCTTCGCCGTTTTCTCCTCCCACGTAGAAGTCGTCCAGGCCATCGCCATTCACATCGCCGCGGGCCAGACAAGGCCCGAAGCGCGATAACTCGTGCATCAGAGTACGTGTCGAAAGGATGTCCGAAGGACTCTTTTCTTTATGCTGGTGGACAAGCACTTCTTTCCTTTCCATCAGGACGGAACGCGCACCAGGCTTTTTACGCATAGGTTGTGCCGCTTTCTTTGAGTACACAACGACTGTGTCGGCGGGCAGCGAAATCATCCGGGTGCAGGTGCTGTCTGGCCACACGATAATTAGTGAGTCGACGCTTGTATTATCGCCGAGCCCGAAGTGCGCGGCTCGTTCAACGGTTGACTGAAAGCCGCGGAAAGGCGTCATCTCCACAAGCTGGCTTGTACCGCCAGTGTACACGAATATCTTCTCGTTGATGGGTATTCCTTCCGGAATGAGCCGGATAAAGTGGTTTCTCTTCCCAAGCCGGTCCGCCGTATTTTCGTAAAGGATTACCTCTTGGTCGATGTTGTTGGTCACGAGGTCCAGATCACCGTCATTGTCGAGATCAACATAAGCCGCGCCATTGGTAAAGGTTGGTAATCCCAATCCCCATTCTTCGGTCTTGTCCTCCAGAATCAGTGTGCCGTTGTTTTTGAAGATGGGATTAGGCAGCTTGACGTCGGGTAGGTTTGCGACTTCCTCATGAAGTCTTTTCGAACGGGTCTCCGGTGTTCCGAAAGGACTTGCACCCATTCCGAAAAACACAAAATCGAGATTGGTGACATCTTTTCGGTAACCATTGCCCACAAACAGGTCTTTGTAGCCATCGTTGTCGAAATCGGCGAACAGTGGCGCCCAGCTCCAGTCTGTCCTGGCAATGCCGGCGAGGAATGCGATCTCAGAAAAAAGGTATGATCCGTCAGGCGAAGGGCCGCGGTTAAGCTGAAGTGTGTTTCGCATGTACTGAGGTTCATAACCCATGCCGATGGCCATGTGAAAGAAGTCGTAGTTCTGTCCCGGCGTCATTAGCTTCTGACGCTTGTGGTCTGGCGGCAGCATGTCGACAGCCACAATGTCCGGAAGGTTGTCGTTGTTGAAGTCTGCAATGTCAACGCCCATTCCGTTATGCGCCTGATGCTTGAGGTAGTCGCTAATGCGATTCTCGAAGGTTCCATCTCCCTGGTTGATCCACAGCAGATCGTTGGAGAGGAAGTCGTTCGACACATAAACATCCGGCCATGAATCGTTATTGATGTCGCAGATCACTACACCCAGTCCGTATCCTTCAATCAGAATACCTGCTTCGGCAGACACGTCAGTGAATGTGTTGTCACCGTTGTTGCGGTAGAGCTTGTCGGTTGATTCCGCCTCACCGTTGAGGCGCCTCGGGCGCAGGTTGTTTCGATTGAACTTTTCGAGCCAGTTGTTCAGTAGATACATGTCCGGGTCGCCGTCTTTGTCGTAGTCAAAGAATGCGGCCATCGTGCTGTATGAATCATCAGCCAGTCCATAGGCTTCTCCCAATTCCCGAAATACTGGAATCCCATCCCTGACACCCTGATTTACAAACAGCAGGTTTTTTCGCGCCTCCGGAGTGCCTATTCCGCCGACACACAGGTAAATATCATCAAGGCCATCCCCGTTTATGTCGGTCACTGCGACCCCGGTGACCCAGCGGTTGGTGGTTGTACCAGACTGTTCCGTTACGTCCTCGAACCGCAGATTGCCCTTGTTCAGGTAGAGTCGGCTTGAGACCTGGTTTCCACCAAAATAGAGGTCGTACAGGCCGTCCTTATTGAAGTCGCCCACACCCACGCCACTCCCGTTGTAGATATATTCGAACGTCAGGGCGTTGACAGAGTCGTTGGTCACCAGGGTGTTCTGGAAGGAGATTCCCAGCTCCGGGCCGCGGTGCGCGACAAAGAGCGGGTTTGGCTTTCGGTTACAGGCCGTGAGGGTGAGGGTCGCGATGATCCCTATCCATACAAATCTCATATTCAAAGATACGCCGCCGGGAGCTGCCGGCCGACTCGCACTGTCCTGCGCTGGTGGCCTCCGGCGCAAAGCGGCGGGAACAGGACGGTTCTTAGCGTTTTTTTTTGTTTTTTGAGTTCGTTACCAAACCAGGAACTATGAAGAAAAGGACGGGTCGCCGTGAATTCATCCGGAACATCGGTTTGGGCAGTCTGGGTGCCGTTGCATTGCCTGGATCTGCGCTAGCCGAGAAAGATACCCCGGAAAAAAGTGCTCCAAAGCCACGCAAATCTGCGCGTCGTTCAGCACGGCAATACAATGATTACTACACGGGAAGTCAGCTCAACCGGATAGCTTTTCCCATTGGGGGTATTGGGTCAGGCATGTTTTGCATGGAAGGTACCGGCGCCATTTCGCACATGTCGATCCGACACAGACCGGAATTGTTTCACGAGCCCACGATGTTTGCCGCGCTCTCGGTCAAGGGGTTGGAGAAAGGCGCCAAAATTTTGGAAGGTCCCGTACCCGATTGGAAGAAGTTCGGCTATCGTGGAGCCGGCAACGGATCGGGAGGTACGACGTATGGCCTGCCGCGCTTCAACAGCGCCAAATTTCTCGCACGCTTTCCCTATGGTATTATCGAACTGGAGGATGACGACTTACCCATAACCTGTAAGATCACCGGTTGGAATCCATTTATACCCAATGATCCCGACAATTCCGGGCTTCCAGTCGGCGCTTTCGAGTATGAGCTGAAAAACACAGGCACGAGCACGCTTGAAGCTGTCTTCTCCTATCACTCACGCAACTTCCTCTCCGTCGAGGGAGGCACCAACACCATTCGAAGTGGTAAAGGCGGTTTTATACTCTCAGAGGCGGGTACAGAAAAGAAACCACATCAGAAGGCAGACTTCGCCATTACCGCGACGGAACCGAACGTCGTTGTCGATCATTGCTGGTTCCGCGGCGGATGGTGGGATCCGTTAACGATGGCCTGGAACGCTGTCCGGAATGGTGAGCTGCGGTCAGTAGCCCCGGTTGAGAAAGGTGCTCCGGGTGCATCGCTTTACGTCCCGATAAGTCTGCGACCGGGAGAGAGTCGCACCGTCAAGATCATCATGGCGTGGTATGTACCAGATTCAGATATCCGTCACGGAAATCCCGCTGATCCCGAGACGTGCGATCCGAAATCCGGATGCTGCGAGTCGCCTGGAGATTTGGGTCTCGACCCGTACGACAAAGACTTTGACGGCGAGTTTTACAAGCCGTGGTACAGCAGCCGTTTCAAAAGTGTAGAGGAGGTCTTGGAATACTTTACAGGCAATTACGAAGACCTCAACGCGCGGTCTGCACTCTTTCGCGACACATTTTACAAAACCACGCTGCCACCTGAGGTGGTGGAGGCAGTGGCGGCCAACCTTACGATTTTGAAATCACCCACCGTCATGCGTCAATATGACGGGCGATTATGGAACTATGAAGGATGTGGCGACGATTGGGGATGCTGTCATGGCTCCTGTACGCACGTATGGAACTATGCCCAGGCGCTGCCGCACCTGTTCCCATCACTGGAGCGAAGCCTTCGCCATACCGAGTTTTGTGAGAACCAAAGTGCTGCCGGACACCAGACGTTTCGCGCCGCCCTTCCCATTCGTCCCACTGACCACGGCTTTCACGCAGCCGCGGATGGTCAGCTCGGCGGCATTATGAAGGTATACCGCGAGTGGCGTATCAGTGGCGACACTGAGTGGCTTAGAAAGATGTTCCCGATGGTGAAGGTTAGCCTCGACTACTGTATCAAAACATGGGATCCACGTGAAAGAGGTGTCCTGGAAGAGCCCCATCACAATACCTATGACATCGAGTTCTGGGGACCTGATGGCATGTGCACGAGTTTTTATCTCGGCGCTCTTCAGGCCGCTATCAAGATGGGTACGGCGTTAAAGGAAAACGTTTCGAGGTATAAGCGGTTGCTGGCAAAGGGAAAGAAGGTTATTGAGACGGAGCTTTATAACGGCGAATACTTCATACAGAAAATAACCGTTGACGGACTCAACGCTGCGAACCCTGTCGAAGCGTCACAGATATCCATCGGCGGTCAGTACTCACAAGAGGCGCTGGACCTTCTCCGAAAGGAGGGCCCAAAGTATCAATATGGCAACGGCTGTCTATCGGATGGTGTGCTCGGCGCATGGATTTCACGCATGTGCGGACTTGATGACCCGTTCGATTCACAGAAGATCAGAAGTCACCTGGTGGCCGTTCACAAATACAACCTGAAACACGACCTTAGCGATCATGCGAATCCACAACGTCCTGCCTATGCGTTTGGCGGCGATGGTGGTCTGCTGCTGTGTTCATGGCCGAAAGGAGGGAAGTTGTCACTTCCATTTGTTTACAGCGATGAAGTGTGGACGGGAATTGAGTACCAGGTAGCATCTCATCTGATGTTGTGCGGCGAAGTAGAGAAGGGACTGGAAATCGTGAGGACGTGTCGCGACCGTTACGACGGAGTTATTCGTAATCCGTTTAACGAGTATGAATGTGGTAGCTGGTATGCCCGCGCATTGGCAAGCTACGGATTGTTGCAGGGCCTGACAGGGGTACGATATGACGCCGTGGACCAGGCACTCTATGTCGACTCAAAGGTTGGAGACTTTACAAGCTTCCTCTGTACAGCCACAGGCTATGGTACAGTGACATTGAAAGGTGGAGAAGTCTCCATGAATGTCGTGTCAGGATCAATACCCGTCAGAGAAATATATTTTGCAGGAAAGAAGGTAGGATGAAGCACACCATACGATCACTTTTTCTCTTCTTCGTCGGGATGGGCGTTATTTCGTGCAGCCCACAGCGTGAGAGGGAGAAGGCAGTCATGCTACCCAATATCATTTACATCATTGCTGACGACCTTGGTTACGGAGATTTAAGCTGTTACGGACAAAAGCGGTTTCAAACCCCGAATATTGATCGGCTGGCTGCAGAAGGGATGCGATTCACGCAGCACTATGCAGGCACTGCGGTGTGCGCTCCGTCGCGTTCGGTGTTAATGACGGGCCTTCACACGGGTCATACACCCATCCGGGGAAATAAAGAATGGCAACCCGAGGGCCAATGGCCGCTGCCGGATTCGGCATACACCCTTGCTGAAATGCTGAAAGAGGTGGGTTACGTTACCGGAGCATTTGGAAAGTGGGGGTTGGGCTTCGTGGACACGGAAGGTGCGCCGCATCGCCAGGGCTTCGATCGCTTCTACGGCTACAACTGCCAGCGTCTCGCGCACAACTACTATCCGGCACACCTCTGGGACAATGAAGAGAAGATCATGCTGGAGGCCAATACGGGTCTGGCAAAAGTCACCTATGCTCCAGAATTGATCCATCGCGAGGCCTTAAAATTCCTGGAGGAAAATCGCGATACGACTTTCTTCCTCTATTACCCAATGATATTGCCCCACGCGGAACTCGTTGCGCCGGACGCTTACATGGAGCGGTTCCGCGGAAAATTTCTGCCTGAGAAATCATTTGAAGGCGTTGACGACGGCGAGCGATTCCGACAAGGTCCCTACGGATCACAACCTGAATCCCACGCTGCCTTTGCCGCAATGGTGACACTGATCGACGATATGGTTGGGGAAGTGGTACAACGCGTGAAGGAACTTGGCCTTGAAGAGAATACCCTCATCATCTTCACTTCTGATAACGGTCCGCATCTCGAAGGTGGTGGTGACCCGGATTATTTCGATAGCAACGGCATATTGCGCGGCTATAAGCGCGATCTATACGAGGGAGGAATCCGCGTGCCCATGATCGCCCGCTGGGTTGGTCGCATTCAACCGGGCAGCGTGTCGGAGCACGTGTCGGCTTTTTGGGATGTGATGCCCACTATCGCGGACTTAATCAGTGTCGAAGTTGGCAGCGACGGCATCTCTTTCCTTCCGGAGCTGCTTGGCGACACAAAGCGACAACAAAAGCACGAAGCACTCTATTGGGAATTTCATGAACAGGGTGGGAGGCGTGCGTTGCGGGTGGGCGACTGGAAGCTTGTGCAGTACAATGCATGGACAGAGCCCATGGGACCTTTCGAGTTGTACAACCTTCGTGAGGATGCAGGCGAGACGAAGAATGTTGCGGATGAATTTCCCGAAAAGACAGAGGAACTTATATCCCTGATGGCGAAGCAGCGCACCCCTTCGCCCGTGTTTGAGATCAGACCTCAGACTGTCGGGAACGTCCAGGGTTTGCGATAGTCCGGACGGATGTACCCGTTGGCGGCCTTGTTGTCGCCAAAGTTCCCGTTAGCCTCATTCCACTTCAGCTGCGTGCCGCTGCGAAGCGCGATGTTGCCCATGTGAGCGTAGAGGGCGACCAGGCGACCGTTTTCAATAGTGCAGTCCGGATCTTTCCTTGACCGAATGCACTCGATGAAATTTTGCATGTGCTCGCGATGGTAATCGCGACCCGGTTGAGGAGGTATGGCTGGCACCTTATAGGCACCATCAGCGCTCTCGGGAAATACTTCCCATCCGGATCTGTCGATGACCAGCGTGGCGAAGTCACCGACATAAGCGATGCCGTAACGCCTTCCGTACGGACCATTCTCCGTGCCCGCGGTGTGCTCCCAGGTGATCACATGATCCTTCATCTGATAGATGACGCTCATCGTATCGAACGTCTCGTGGTCGTAGTCAGGAAATGCCCAATTCCCGCCGGCCGCGGACACAGAAATTGGCAGCGTCGTTGTATCTGTGGCCCACAAAGCCATGTCCAGGAGGTGAACCCCCCAGTCGGTAAGCAAGCCACCACCGTAATCCCAGAACATGCGCCAGGAGCCATGAAAACGCGCGGCATTGAACGAGCGTTGGGGCGCTGGTCCTAACCACATATCGAAATCAACGCCTTCTGGTACGGCGCTGTCAGGAACTTTCTTCTGCCCAATGCCGTAGTTGAAGTTTCCCCAGACATTGATCTTTCTCAGCTTACCAATGTTGCCGCTTTTGATGAAATCAAGTGCCTTCTTCCAATGATCACCGCTTCGCTGTTGTTGTCCAACCTGAACGACGCGGTTGTAGCGGCGTGCGGCACGAACCATTACCTCGCATTCGGCAATGCTGTTGGCGAGTGGCTTTTCGACATACACATCCTTGCCCGCCTGGCAAGCGTAGACAAAAGGAAGGCAGTGCCAGTGATCCGGCGTTCCGATGATCACGGCATCCAGATCGCGTAGCTCGAGAAGCTTGCGAAAGTCCGGGAATTTTTTCGGAGCTTTTCCCTGAAGTGCTTTGACGTCTTCGGCGCGCTTGTCGAGGATGGTTGCATCTACATCGCAAAGTCCAACGCACTCTACGCCAGGGATACGTAAGGCGTTTTCCAGGTCGCCAAATCCCATACTCCTGCAACCGATGAGTCCAACCAGGACCTTATCGTTCGCAGAAACGGATGGCTTCGCTGTTGAAGTGAAGGGAGTAGACAAGATGCCGGACAGGCCGACACCGGCAACAAACCGGGACGTGTCGGAAATAAACTGGCGACGTGACGGTTTGGAGTTTTCGCTCACATTTACAGGGCCCAGGCCTTTTCGCCCTTCTTGTATTCGATGCAGCCTTCATACCTGCCTGGGACGGGCACATAGCGCAGGGCTTTGGTTGCGCCCACTTCTGATGTAAAGTATCCCCACAGGGTGAGCTGCTTCATCAGGGTGAAGTAGTGGTTGGGATCTTCCGATGATTTGCTTTCGTTGTATGCCTTCGCTTCCGCGTCGATTTCCACGAGAAGGTTGTGCTTTTCCTCAGCGGACAGGGCCATGAAATCCTTTCCGTATTTCTTATCGGCAGCCTCATTGAGTTTGCCAATTCCTTCCATGAAGATTTGCTGATCCTTTTCTTCGTAGCAGTCGGTGACGATAACTTTCATGAATTCACCAATTGCCGCGGCCTTCGCGCCAGGCGACGACGCCGTCGTGGGCAGGATCGTTTCACCGACTTCATCCAGCAGGCTGATGACGTCGGGGGAGAAGGTCAAGGTCTCCGCTGGTGCCGAACTATTGCGACAGCCGGTAAGGAAGGCCTCGGCGCCCACAATGGTTCCACCAAAAATCAGGGCGACCCTCGATAATGCTTCTCTTCTATTCATACGTATAGGCTTTGTTCGTTTTTAAGATGGTGATCAGAGGTTCATGCGTTTCAATTCCTGTACGGCATAGTCTGCCGCTCTCGCTGTGAACGCCATGTATGTCAGTGAAGGATTCTGGCATGCGGCTGATGTCATGAATGAGCCATCAGTGACAAATACGTTCGGCGCATCCCAAACCTGGTTCCACTTGTTGAGCACAGAGGTTTTTGGATCGCGACCCATGCGCGCGGTTCCCATTTCGTGAATGCCACGACCAGGAGTACCATCGCCATCAGCGCCGCTTACGTCTTTCACGCCGGCAGCTTCAAGCATTTCCATGGCGTCGTTCAGCATATCCTTGCGCATGTTGAGCTCGTTTTCTTTGAGTTCGCAATCGATCGCCAGAACATTCAATCCCCACTTGTCAGTACGCGTCTTGTCCAGCGTAACCTTGTTTTCATGGTAGGGGAGGATTTCGCCAAAGCCACCCATACCGATGGTCCAGCGTCCCGGTTCGGTAAGAGCCTCCTTGAATTCTGCTCCAATGCTGTATTCCGCGATCGAGCGTTCCCAGTTTTCTCTGCTGGCAGCACCCTGATAGCCAAATCCCCTCAGATAGTTCCGCTTTTCACCATTCAAGTTGCGGAATCTGGGGATATAGAAGCCGTTGGGGCGGCGTCCGTAGTAATACTTGTCTTCATAACCTTCAACCCAGCCTCCGGCGCCGACGCCGAGGTGGTGGTCCATGAGGTTATGACCGAGCTCACCGCTGCTGCTGCCCAGACCATCCGGCCACACGTCGGTAGCCGAGTTCATTAGTATCCAGGTTGTATTGAGCGTCGAAGCATTCAGGAATACGATCTTCGACTTGTATTCGTATGTCTGATTCGTTTGAGCGTCGAGTACTTCAACGCCCGTGGCGCGCTTCTTGTCCTTGTCGTACAACACCTTCGTCACAATACTCCACGGACGAAGCGTGAGATTTCCGGTCTTCATTGCGGCGGGCAGGGTTGACGATTGCGTGCTGAAGTATCCACCGAACGGACATCCGAGCCAGCACTTGTCGCGGAATTGACATTGCTGCCTGCCTTCAAGCGGACCTGTGACGTTAGCAGATCGTCCGATAATCATGTGACGCTTGCCACCAAACGAGCTCCTGATACGTGCAGCTACATCCTTTTCTACACAGTTCAATTCCATCGGCGGCAGGAACTGGCCATCGGGAAGGTGCGGGATACCATCCCGATTGCCGCTGACACCAGCGAATTTCTCGACGTAGTCGTACCACGGTTCGATATCCTTGTAGCGCACCGGCCAGTCGATGGCAATGCCTTCGCGCGCGTTGGCTTCAAAGTCGAGGTCAGAGAGCCGGTAACTTTGCCGTCCCCACATCAGCGAACGGCCACCGACCTGGTATCCTCGGAACCAATCGAAGCGCTTGATTTCTGTATAAGGGCAGTCTTTATCACTTGCCCACCATTCCAGGTTCATTTCATTCAGCGGATAATCCCGCTTCAGAACCGGATAATCCTTTATCATCTGTTGTGTGCGCGAACCGCGGTGCGGAAACTCCCATGGATGCTTGGTCGCGCTGTGATAATCCTTGATATGTTCAACATTTGGACCACGCTCCAGCATGATGACTTTTAAACCTTTCTCACACAATTCTTTTGCTGCCCATCCCCCGCTGATGCCGGAGCCGACTACAATAGCGTCAAAAACATTATCTGCCATTCTCGTTGCTTGGTTTATTTCCTTTCCGGTTTTGGAAAACGCGATGAAAATAAGAATAATTTATTTTTTCGCACGAAAAAAATTTCCACATCCGCGATTTCAGCCCTCAACAACCGCATAATGAGCAAGTTCAACGGCAATATTTTGCCTATTTCACTTCACTCGCAGCGTCTTGATCGAGGAACCAATGGATGATCCCGTTGCGAGGCCGAATTAATTGGGCAGGGAAAGTTTGCGGCATACGCTGGCCGTTTATCACCTGATGTACAGCCGCCGATTTTGAGGCTCCGCTTACGAGAAAAATTATAGTACGGGCAGCGTTGATCAGTGGGACAGTGAATGTAATGCGCCGTGCTTTTACCTTCTCGACATACACGTCGCTAACCCACGCGGTTTTTTCTTCCAGCACGGTCGTGTTCGGAAAGAGTGATGCAGTATGCACATCGTCCCCAAGTCCAAGCAGAATGATGTCAAATACGCCTTCGTTACCGAGCACGTTCCGTAACGTGCGTTCATACGCCGCTGCCGCTTCATGCGCAGGAAGGGTCGTATCCACTGGGAACAATGTTCCAGGCTCAGGCTGCCGATCCTTGAAAAGACTTTCCCTGATCATCTTGTAATTGCTGTCAGGATGATCGAGCGGCACATACCTTTCATCACCAAGAAAAAATCGCAGCTTCGACCAGGGAATGTTATTCGAAAAACCAGACGAGGCGAGTCGTTCATAAAGCCCTTTGGGGGTGCTTCCACCCGAAAGTGCAATGGTGCAGAATGATTTTGTCGAAAGCACGTCGTTAATGGTGTCGCGCAGGAATTCTGCTGCGGCCTGCAGTAGACCGGCATTGTCCGGCAGAATATGCAATTCTCTATCCGCCATAGCGATTGTTAACGGGCAGCGTAAACCAGTGGAAGCCATCGCGGGCGATCAGGGCTTCAGCAATTTCAGGTCCCCATGAATCGGCCGTATAGTTCGGAAAATTCAAACTCTTCTTACGTTCCCAGGCATTCAGAATGGGCATCAGCAGTTCCCACGCAACTTCAACCTGGTCGCCGCGCATGAAGAGTGTTTGATCGCCAAGCATGGTGTCGAGAAGGAGGGTTTCATATGCTTCCGGACTTTGATCCGGATATGTTCCGTGATAGTCGAATATCATGTCGACAGGGTTCAGCATCATTTCCAATCCCGGTCGCTTTGCCTGTACCTGTAGTCGGATACTCATCTCCGGCTGAATGCTTATGATGAGGCGATTTTGTTGCCAGCTTTCCAATGTTTCCGTTGGGAAGATGAGGTGAGGAACGTCGCGGAATTGAATTGAAATTACCGAAGCCGATTGGTGCAGACGCTTGCCTGTCCTCACATAGAAAGGCACATCCTGCCAGCGCCAGTTGTCGATGAAAAACTTAATCGCAGCGAATGTCTCGGTGTTGGATGATGGATTTACGCCTTTCTCTTCGCGATAGGCAGGCACTTCTTTTCCTTCGAGCCATCCACGGCCGTATTGTCCGCGCACCGCTCCCTTCTTGATCGCTTCCGCGTCGAACTTGCGCATTGCGCGAAGCACATCTACCTTTCTGTTTCGGATTTCGTCTGCCTGGAAACTTACAGGGGGTTCCATGGCTACAAGGCAGAGCAGTTGCAGCAGGTGATTCTGAATCATGTCGCGAAGCGCACCGGCTTCATCATAATATCCGCCGCGATCCTCTACACCAAGTTGCTCGGTCACCGAAATCTGTACATGATCGATATAGTTCCGATTCCAGATCGGTTCGAGCACTGAGTTTGCAAATCTGAAGGCAAGAAGATTTTGTACGGTTTCTTTACCGAGGTAGTGATCGATTCGGTAGATCTGATTTTCCTCAAAGATGCTGCACAGCAGTTTGTTCAATGCACGCGCGGAGTCGAGGTCGTGACCAAAAGGCTTTTCAATAACGATGCGTGATTTCTTCAGTTCACGTGCGAGGCCTTGCCGCGCCAGGTTCTGTGCGATGGTCGTGAAGAACCGCGGTGCCACTGCGAGGTAATAAATAACGATCGGGTCTTCCTTCCATTCCGAACGGTAACGCTGAATGGTTTCAGCCTGCAATGCATAAGCGTCGAGACTGGAAATTTCAGATACCTGATATTCTATGTGCTCAGCGAATGCTTTCCACTGTCCGGCGTCAGCCTTGCCGCGACGCGAGAATTGGTTGACTCCTTTCGCAAGCTGATCGCGGTATTGATCGTTGTTGAGTGAAGTTCGTCCCAATCCGATGATCGCGAAACGCGGTGGCATCCACCCGTCGAGATAAAGATTATAGAGTGCCGGTATCAGTTTACGCGAAGTGAGGTCGCCGGTACCGCCGAAGATAAAGAATACGGTGCCGTCGGTAACGAGCGGTGTCTTTGCCATTTCTCCTTTGTTTAATGTTCCCTTTGTAGCCAGTCGGTGTGAAATACTCCTTCTTTGTCGACGCGCTCATAGGTATGGGCCCCGAAGTAGTCGCGTTGTGCCTGGATCAGGTTTGTAGGCATGTGCTCGCTTCGGATGGTATCAAAATAACTCAATGCTGATGCATACGCAGGAATAGCTACCCCAGATGCCGTGGCTGTCGAGACAACCGTACGCATGCTTTGTTCGCTGGCTTTTAGAAGGGATGCCACCTTCTGATCCAGCATCAGGTGAATCAGCCCAGGGTTCTGCTGGTAAGCTCTGAATATCTCATCGAGGAATGCAGAGCGAATTATACATCCTCCTCTCCAAATCAGCGCGATCTTGTCGAGTTTCAGATTGTAGTGAAATACTTCCGATGCCCGGGACAGGAGGTGCATGCCCTGCGCATACGCGATGATGGTTGCGAAATAGAGCGCCTGTTCCAGTTGAACCAGAAAGGGCTTCGTGTCGGCTCCGATCGCAGCTGGCGATGCATAACGTACGCTTGACGCGATTCGCAGGTTCTTGTAGCTTGAAAGGTCACGCATGGATACTGCGATGTCGATCGTAGGCACAGGAACCTGGATCTCCATCGCGACCTGCGATGTCCACTTTCCGGTTCCTTTCGACTTCGCCTCATCCTTGATGTCTTCCAGCAAGAGATGAAACGTTCCGCGCTCGCGATAGGCGAGGATGTCGCGGGTTATCTCCATGAGATAAGACTTCAACCTTCCTTCGTTCCAGGCGGCAAAGATGTCATGGATCTCGTCACCCTGAAGGCCGAGCCCCTTGTGCAGCATCTCGTATGTTTCGGCGATGATTTGCATCACGGCATACTCGATGCCGTTGTGAACCATCTTTACGAAGTGGCCCGATCCGCCCGGACCTATGTAGGTAACGCAAGGCTTGCGGTCGACTTTAGCAGCCACGGTTTCGAACAACGATTGAACGGTTCGATACGCTACCGGATCACCGCCGGGCATCATGCTTGGCCCGTTTCGCGCACCGTCCTGGCCGCCGGAAATACCCATGCCGAAAAAGTGAATGCCACTTTCACGCAGCTCTTTTGCCCGCCGGGCCGTGTCCACAAAGTGCGAATTGCCTCCGTCGATCAGGAGGTCTCCCTTATCAAGCAGGGGGGTAATTTCCTTTATTACGTCGTCTACAGGTGCGCCCGCGGGCACAAGCATCATGATGGCCCGGGGCCTGTCAAGGGCACTGACGAATTCAGAAAGGTGATTGAACCCGCGAACACTCTCGTTATTATTGAACTCCCTTTCCAGTTGGGTTACCTTTTGAGGGTCTCTATCGAATCCACAAACACGAAAGCCATGATCACCCATGTTGAGCAACAGGTTGCGACCCATGGTGCCCAGTCCGATCATGCCAAAAATGTATTTCTCTTGCATAGCGGGTTGATAATTTCTCAGTCACGAGAGGCCTCACTGGTTTTCCAGGTTTGCGACTTTAGCGAGCCTGCGCTTGTGACGCTCAGCTCCGGAAAAAGTGGCGTTCAGGAATCCATCAACAAACACTTCCGCCAATCGTTCGCCAATCACGCGGCCGCCCAGGCAAATCAAATTCATATCATCGTCTTCCACGCCCTGTCGTGCGGAAAAAGGATCGCTGATCAAGGCAGCGCGCACTCCCTTTACTTTGTTGGCAGCTATTGACGCGCCGACACCGCTTCCGCATACTGCTATGCCCCGGTCAACTTCTCCCGATGCAACAGCCTTTGCAAGCGGTACCACGAAATCAGGATAGTCATCCTGATCATCAAGGCTATGGGCACCAAAGTCTTTCACGTCGTAGTTACGCGACTGAAGATACCTCACCAGAGATTCCTTAAGTGCATAGCCTCCGTGATCTGCGGCGATTCCAATCTTCATATCCGGCCAAATTTCGCAGCTAAGATCATAATTTAGAGTGACTTTTATTAATGTTTTATTCGATTCCCGTACCGCCTGTTCGCAGACCGTCCGATACCGAATGCCGATTGAATCGAATTGCTATATTGTAACCAGCAATAACGATTGCACCATGACGCTTCAGTCCGCCCTGTCAGCAAGCTACACCGACCTTTACCAGATTACGATGGGCCAGGTCTATTTTCAATCCGGCCATCATAACGACCGTGCAGTTTTCGATTACTTCTTTCGAAAGCTGCCGTACGGCGGAGGCTACGCGTTGTTTGCCGGCCTTGGCGACCTTCTTCAAATTCTCGAAGGGCTTAGGTTTACAGAGGAGGATCTTGATTTTTTAAGGCGAAACAAATTCGCGCCTGAATATGTCGACTACCTGCGCGACTGGCGTTTCCGGGGAACGATCTACGCTGCACGCGAAGGCGACGTAGTGTTTCCTACAGCCCCCGTAGTGCGCGTCGAGGGTGGCATCCTTGACGCTCAGCTAATAGAAGCGCTATTGCTAAACCTGCTCAACTTTCAAACACTCGTGGCGACAAAGGCCGCGCGCATCCGATCTGTTGCGGGCGACGCTATACTCATGGACTTTGGCCTCAGACGAGCTCAAGGACTTGGGGGTCTTCACGCAACCCGCGCATGCCTTGTCGGAGGATTTAACTCCACGAGCAACGTTACCGCCGCCATGCAATTCGGCGTTCCGGCTGCCGGAACCATGGCGCATTCACTGATTCAAAGCTTCGGCGATGAACTTACCGCCTTTCGATACTTTGCCGAATGCCGGCCAGACGACTGCGTTCTGTTGGTCGACACGTACAGCACCCTGGAAAGCGGCGTACCCAACGCGATTACCGTTGCCCGGGAAATGGAAGCGCGTGGACATCGCCTGGTGGCTATCCGCCTTGATAGCGGCGACCTTGCCTACCTCGCCAAGCGCGCAAGAGCCATGCTTGACAGTGCCGGCCTGTCGTACGTTCGCATCGCGGCTTCGAATCAACTTGACGAGTACGTCATCAAAAGCCTTATCGACCAGGAAGCGCCTATCGACATTTACGGCGTAGGTACCAGCCTGGTTACGGGAAAACCTGACGCTGCGCTCGATGGTGTTTACAAGCTCAGCTATTTTCAGGAAACGCCACGCATAAAACTTTCGGAATCTCTGTCAAAAACCACGTTGCCCGGCATTAAACAAGTCCATCGGGCGTTCAACGGTGATAATTTGTTTGCCGGCGCCGATGTCGTTGCACTTGCAGACGAGCAAAAGATTCCCGGCATGTCCCATCCCTTCGAGGCGGGGAAGTCTATGTCACTGCAAACCTACAGGCTTGAACCGCTGTTGCATAAGGTGATGGAGGATGGACGCATGATAGAAGAACCCGTCCCGCTTGATCAAATTGCGTCATACGCAAGGGAAAGACTGGCGCTACTTCCACCGGAATATAAACGCTTCGAGTTTCCTCATGTGTACAAGGTGGGACTCAGTCCGGGATTAGCGAAACTCCGTGAACACATGAGAACCGAACTGAAACAAGCGATGACATGAAGGCTTTGATTCTTGTTGATATACAGTACGACTTCACCACAGGAGGTAATCTTGAGGTAAAAGATGGAGAATCGATTATCCCTCTTGTAAACAGACTGCAGGAACAATTCGAACTGGTGGTGGCCACGCAGGACTGGCACCCATCGAACCATCTCAGCTTTGCATCCAACCATCAGGGGCGCAAACCATTTGAGACGATCACACTCAACGGCCTTGAACAAAGGCTGTGGCCTGACCACTGTGTGCAGGGTACACACGGTGCGGAATTTCACGATGCGCTGGACATGAAACGCGTAGCCGCCATTTTTCGCAAAGGGATGGATCCGTCTGTCGACAGCTACAGTGGCTTTTACGATAACGGCCGGCTCCATAACACCGGTCTCGCGGGCTACCTTCGCGATCGCGGCGTTACTGATGTATTTGTTGTTGGTCTCGCCGGGGATTACTGCGTATATTTCACAGCCCGTGACGCACTCCTGGAAGGCTTTGCGTGCACAGTGATAGCTGATGCGACGCGATCTATTTCAGAAGATGGATTCAGGCAGGCAACAAGCGACCTTCAGAGTCACGGCGGCGTGATCATTGAATCACGAGCTTTGCTGCCTTGATACGAGGGATGGTGACATGCAGGACGACTTATCACGAAACATCAACAGCGGAGGCAAAGACGCGAACACCTACGATGCCATAGTCATCGGCTCAGGCATAAGCGGCGGTTGGGCGGCGAAGGAACTATGTGAGAAGGGTGCTAAAACACTTGTACTGGAACGCGGTCGAAATGTTGAGCACATTAAGGATTATCCTACGATGAACCTTAATCCGTGGGAATTTCCGCATCGCGGACGGATGACGCGCGAGTTCATCGAAAAGAATCCGCTTATCACTCGCGCGGCCGGCTTCGGTGAAGACACTGCGCACTTCTTTATTGAGGATGATGATCACCCCTATGTTCAGGAAAAGCCGTTCGACTGGATAAGAGGATACCAGGTTGGCGGGAAATCAATCATCTGGGGCCGCGCATGTCAACGATGGAGCAATCATGAGTTTACTGCTCCAGCCCGTGTTGGTTACGGAATCGACTGGCCGATACGTTACAATGACATCGCTCCATGGTATTCGCATGTAGAAAAATTTGTCGGGATCTGTGGTGGACGCGAAGGACTTGAAGCTATGCCAGACGGTGATTACCTGCCGCCGTTCGAATTGAATTGTGTTGAAAAGGTACTGCAGCAACGGATTCGCGAACATTTCCCTGATCGCTTCATGATCCCGGGCCGATGGGCACAGTTGACCGAACCCCGGGAGATACACATGCAACAGGGCAGAGGTCGTTGCCAGGCTCGCAATATGTGCATGCGAGGATGTCCTTATGGCGCTTATTTCAGCTCGGTTTCTTCCACGTTGCCGTGGGCACATCGCACCGGAAACCTCACGGTGCGGCCGCATTCCGTGGTTCACTCAATAATATATGACGTTGAGGCCGGCCGTGCGACCGGCGTGCGTGTAATAGATGCTCAAACGGGCGTGGCAACGGAGTTTTTTGCGCGGATCATATTCGTGAACGCATCAGCGCTGAATAGTACGCTGATCTTGCTTAATTCAAGGTCGGACCGTTTTCCGGATGGTTTGGGTAACGACAATGGCTTACTCGGTAAGTACGTGGCCTTTCACAACTATCGGGGCTCCGTGAGTGCAAGATTTGATGGACCTGACGATAAGTATTACTACGGCCGAACGCCGGCAGAACCCATGCTCGCCAACTTCCGGAATCTGGGTAGACAGGAAATGGATTTCGTTGGAGGATACATGGCTTTTATGGGCGCGTATCGTTCGCGCAGCGATGGTAGTCATGTTACTCCTGCCATAGGCGCTGCATACAAGGAAGCACTCACGGAACCGGGGGAATGGGGTGTCTATATGTACATGCAGGGAGAAACCATTCCAAAGGAAACCAACAAGGTAACGCTCAGTAAAGACAAAACGGATCAGTGGGGAATTCCTCTGCTTGTGACAGAGGTGGATTATGACGACAATGACGAAAAACTTCTGAAAGACTTTCTCACACAGGCTGCGGAGATGTTGGAGGCCGCGGGCTGCAAAGACGTGCAGCAGCACGATAACCATTGGGCCCCGGGCCGCGACATTCACGAGATGGGAGGTGTGAGAATGGGTCGTGATCCCAAGACTTCACTACTCAACCAATGGAATCAGATGCACCATTGCAAGAACGTATTCGTCACCGACGGCGCCTGCATGACCAGCACTGGCAACCAAAGCCCCTCTGTGCTGTACATGGCGCTGACGGCACGAGCTGCGGACTATGCGGTGAGGGAGATGAAGAGGGGAAACTTGTAGCCCTTCGGCAAGCTCAGAAACGGGGTACCGCTTACCGGGTTGGTCCAGGGTGGCTGAGCCTGTCGAAGCCACGATCAAGTTCAAAACTCAATTGTACACCGGTGCCTGAGCTTGTCGAAGGCACTCAAAACAGACCCTCTACAAGTTCGTACTCACTTTAGATTTTATGACATAAGTGGCAGATACAGCGACATCAACACACCAACAAATCAACACATCAAACGCATGACGAAGACCAAAGTCACAATCCTCGGTGCAGGTTTCATCACCGACATCCACCTGGAATCATACCACCGTTTCGTTCCGGATGCCGAAGTGGTAGCAGTCTATGCACGCAAGCCGGAGCGGGCTAAGGCATTCGCTGAGAAGTACGGAATTCCTCAACATTTTTCCGACCTGGACAAGGCGATCTCAGAGTCGGGTTGCGACGTAGTAGACATTTGTCTGCCAAACTACCTTCACTGTGAGGCTACGCTGAAAGCGGCTAAGGCCGGAAAGCATGTCATTATCGAAAAACCTCTCGCGATGACCCTTGAGGAAGCTGATGCGATGATTGCCGCGTGTCGCGATGCAGGCGTCAAGCTGATGTATGCGGAAGAGCTGTGTTTTGCACCGAAGTATGAGCGCGTACGCACGATGGTGAAGGAAGGTGCTGTGGGCGACATCTACATGCTGAAACAGGGTGAGAAGCATTCAGGTCCACATTCCGATTGGTTTTATGATATCAACCTGGCGGGCGGCGGTGTATTGATGGATATGGGATGTCACGCGTTTGGTTGGTTCAACTGGATGTTGGGAAATGCCAAACCCAAATATGTCTTCGCGAGCATGGCGACAGTATTTCACAAAGGACGTACGAAAGGGGAGGATAACTCAATCGTGGTTGTCGAATATGATAACGGCGTGACCTGTGTTGCAGAGAACAGTTGGGCAAAACACGGAGGCATGGACGATCGCAGCGAGGTCTACGGTACCGGCGGTGTAATTTACGCTGATTTGTTTATGGGTAACGCCGCCCTGGCTTATAGTCGCGACGGATATGGCTACGCTATGGAGAAAGCTGACACAACGAAGGGGTGGAGTTTCCCAATCTTTGAAGAAGCTTTCAACCAGGGATATCCTCACGAGCTCAAGCATTTTATTGAATGCGTTAGGGAAGACAAACAACCGCTCGTAACAGGAGAGTTGGGTCGTGATGTACTGGAAGTTATTTACGCTGCCTATGCCTCGGCGGGACAGGGTAAGAAAATAGAGCTCCCGTTCAGCGCCAAGGTGTCCAAGCCGGTTGACCTGTGGCTTGGTAGCGTATAACTATCCCTACCCCAGCATGAAAACAACGGTATTTCTATCTTTTGTATTTACATCACTGCTGGTGATCGCCTGTAACCGTGGGTTGCAGGAGGGACACTCGGGTCACCAGGAAATGATAGAAATACTGAACATGGTGAGGACCAGGGGCACTGATCCCGAAAACTCCTTCAGTAGTGAGGCGAAGCTTGCTTACACCGACTCTTTACTGGGAATACGGCGTTTGAGTCCGGAAAGAATAGTTCGCTACGAGTACAACAAAGCGAACATTCTGCTTGAACTGGACGGCCGGGAATTAGAAGCGATCAAGTTGCTGGAACGCCTTGAGAAGGAGAGCAAAGTCAATGAGATGCGGTTCATCAGGAGATCGCTGGCCATTGCATACATGAGGCTGGGCGAACGCTCAAACTGCATTGAGGACCATGCCGCCGAATCGTGTATTATGCCCATAAGAAACCTGGGCGTTCATGCCAAACCCGAAGGCTCGCAGAAAGCGATAGCCTTGTACCGGAAGTTGCTCGAGGAGGACCCCAATGACCTTGAATCCATGTGGCTGCTGAATATCGCCTACATGACCCTGGGTGAATACCCAGGTGGTGTGCCGAAGCAGTATTTGATTCCTGGATTGGATTCTGACACAGCGCACAAAGTCAAGCCTTTTGAGGATGTGGCGGGCGATCTGGGACTCGATTTACGCAGCACGTCGGGTGGAAGCATCATCGAAGACTTCGACAACGACGGGTTCCTGGACATTATGGTCTCTGCATGGGACCTTGATGAGAATGTATGCCTCTTCCGCAACCTGGGTAATGGACGATTCGAAGATCTCACCGATAAGTCCGGATTGAAAGGCATCACCGGCGGCTTGAACATGCTACAGGGCGATTACGACAACGACGGATATGCTGACGTTCTGGTTCTGCGCGGCGCCTGGAAAGGAAAATTTGGCAACGAGCCCAACTCGTTGCTGAGGAACAACGGCAATGGCACATTTACCGACGTGACGACTACCGTCGGCCTTCTCTCTTTTCACCCCACACAAACCGCTGTATGGGCGGACTTTGATAACGATGGTTGGCTTGATATTTTCATCGGAAATGAAACATCCTCCAAACATCTCCGGCTACCCCATCCCTGTGAACTATACATGAACAATAAGGATGGTACTTTCAGGGAGATTGCCGCCATAGCGGGATGCGATGTCCTTGCATTTGTGAAAGGAGTCACAGCTGACGATTATGACAACGACGGTTGGCAGGATATCTTCATTTCTACGATGGATGGCAGGCGCATACTCCTGAAAAATGAGGGCCGACAAGGTGAAGAGATTGCGTTTGCTGATGTTACGAACGCGGCGGGACTGGATAAGGATGGTGGCAGAACTTTTCCAGCCTGGTTTTGGGACTATGACAACGATGGCTGGGTAGACATCTTCACCACGGATTACAGCTTTGAAGGGCCTCTTTCAGCCTCAATGGCTGCAGAGTATCTCGGAACCGAGGCTGCAACGAAAGAGAAAATGCTCCTGTATCGCAACAATCGCGACGGCACGTTCACGAATGTTGCGCAAGAGGTAGGACTTGACAAAACCGTATATGCCATGGGGGCAAACTTCGGTGACATTGACAATGACGGGTATCTCGATATGTATCTGGGTACGGGAAATCCCGGCTATCAATCCCTCGTCCCAAACAAGATGTTTAAGAACCTGGAAGGGAAAATGTTTGCAGACGTCACAACATCGGCGCGCGTGGGTCACCTTCAAAAAGGACACGGCGTGTCTTTTGGCGACGTCGACAATGACGGCGATCAGGACATTCACATCGAAATGGGCGGCGCTTACCCTGGTGACGCGTACCAAAATGCGTTCTTCCTTAATCCCGGGCAAAATGACAACCGTTGGATCTCAATCAAACTAGTAGGAACAAAGTCTAACCGCGCGGCCATTGGTTCTCGCGTGAAGGTTACCTTTCGCGAAAACGGCGTTCAACGAGCCGTCTACCGTACTGTCAATTCTGGTGGCAGCTTTGGCGCTTCCACACTGCGACGTGAAATCGGACTGGGACAGGCCACCATCATCGATGAGATTGAAATACGCTGGCATGGCAGCGGTACAGTGCAGACGTTCAGGAATGTCAAACCCAATCAATTCATAACAATAACCGAAGGGATAGACAAGATCGTAACTACGAACAACAAAACAGTTGACTGGATTCTCCCGAATCGCCTGTGTTTCCCGGGGGCGCCAACTACCCCGGATAAGGCGATGTTATAAAAGCCTGACTTTGTTCTGTCGCCAGTAGGGTCAGAGTTCGAGTTGATACCCGACAACGTCCAGAACCTGGTTGAACTTTTCGCCAACCTTTCGGAAGTGGGCGCACTTGACAAACCCAGCCTTCACAAAAAGCGCTATGCTGGCATCATTGCCTCCCGTAATGATAGCGAGTAGTGTCTTGAAGTCATTTGCACGGGCATCCTGGATGAGTCGCTGTAACGCCGCGGAGCCAATACCTTTTCCGTGAAATTCGGGCCGCAGATAGATGGTAACTTCCGCGCTGCGCCTGTATGCAGGCCGGTCCTTGTACTTGGTGAGAAAGCAATACCCTGCGACTGCACCGTTGTACCGAACAAGATAGGAGGGATACACGGGGTCGCCGACGTACAAAAACGTCGTGAGTTGATCGTGTCTGATCGGTTCGGTATGAAATGTGGCGGTGGAGTTGGCGATGTACCAGTCGTAAATCGCCTTCACCTCATGAAGATCTTGCTCAGAAATCGGTTGAAATTGAATGTCCACACAAAATGCGGCGAGAATGGGCAAAATACACGGTTTTGTGTCGAAAACAACGAAAAGGGGATTTTTTTCCCTGATGCGGAACCGTGACGTTGATATAGCTGTTCTATCGTCGTGATCCGGAAGAGGATGGTCAAAATGCCGCAAATGGAAGGAATTGGGGCATAACCTCAGGGAGGCGTAAGAAGAGGGGTATTTTGACATATTTTGCTTACCTTCGCAAGCTTAATGGAAATCTCACTTCGAATTAGTTGACTCCCTTCTGACCAGCCATTTTGATTGTTTGATGTTTCCATCAGGAATCACCCGGTTCACGCCGTAGTGTTCATTTATTAACTGTAATATCATGGCAAGGCCAGCAACAAAAGAAGTCAAGTTGAGAAGCGGCTTTTATATTGAAGTCCGCCAGAAGGGAGCGCCGAAGGGCATCAAGATCAGAAGAGATACTTACGCGGAAATTCAACGCGCCATCAAACAATACGAAAACGCCTATAGCGTCCATTACATTGGAGAAGTCAGGAAAGGGAAGATACAGCCAGCAAAATCAAAATAACCGTCACTCAGACGTTCATTCCATCGATGTACTCACCGAAGGTAGGGAGTATTGGTGGAATGAAGACTTTCTTGAACTCACAGCACGTCGTCTCGATTTTTTTAGTTGCAGTAACGTAGCTGACATTGGCTGCGGTACAGGGTCGATGTCGTTTGCCCTTGCGCCGTACTTTTCTCCTGAGGCTGTCCTTCACGGACTGGACGCCGAACGCACCCACATTCGCAAAGCAGCTCAACGCGCCCGAAAGGATGAATCCGGTCGAACGTTCAAATTTTTTGAAGGCGACGCGACCGACATTCCATTTGAGGACGGCGTCATGGATCTCTCATTTTGTCAGACGCTGCTCATCCACGTCGACGACCCGATTCAGGTGCTCAATGAAATGAAGCGCATCACACGGGACGACGGGTGGATAATCGCCTTTGAGCCCAATAATCTGGTCACATCCCTCATGTTCGACAACTACCGCCAAACGGAGTTTAGTGTTCCTGAACTTCTTCGTGTCGTCGAAGTGCGACTGCGCTGCGAAAATGGCAAACGAAAGCTTGGCCTCGGTTACAATTCGCTGGGGGACGCGTTGCCTGACCTTTTCCAGCAAGTGGGCCTGCGCGACATCCGCGTCTGGATATCCGACAAAGCGCTCTCCTGCATCCCTCCGTATGACACCAGGGAGAAACGTGTCCGCGTATCACAACTCATTGAATGGTTGGAATCTGGCACAGGGGGCTTCGACTACGACACAAACTTCCGTTACTTCAAAGCCGGCGGAGGGACGAAGTCGGACTTTAACGCGTATTGGGCAAACTGGCTCATTCACAAGGAAGAATTGCTTCGAGACCTGAAAGCGCAACGCTTCATTTCAGCGGGTGGTAGCCTCATGTATATCGTCGCCGGAAGAGTCGAGAGATCTTGACTTCTGCGACCGATTATGCAACAAGCCAACGATTTGTTGTTTGAATTCACATCCTGAACGCGTACGGAATTTAGGCTATTCGGGATTTTTTCATTTTTTTTGGACAACCTGAACAAAAACCGAAAAACCAAATACGTGTGATCACTCCCGAATACCTATTGGGTTACGACGTAGGCAGCTCGTCGGTGAAGGTTACGCTACTCAACGCTGCAACAGGGAAGCCTGTTGCCTCTGCTACCTGTCCCCAAACAGAAATGCCCATCGACAGCCCGCAACCGGGTTGGGCAGAACAGGCACCTGAAATGTGGTGGGAGAACGCGCAAACTGCAACCCGTCAAGTCCTCAGCGAAGTATCAGCATCTAAAGATTCCGTATTGGCCATCGGCATCTCTTACCAGATGCACGGCCTTGTAATCGTCGATCGCAACCATAACGTGCTGCGACCTTCCATAATTTGGTGCGATAGCCGCGCCGTTCCCGTCGGTGACGCTGCCTTTGAAAAGCTTGGTGCGTCGTACTGCCTTGAGCACCTGCTCAACTCACCCGGCAACTTCACCGCCTCAAAACTTCGCTGGGTGCGCGAAAATGAACGCGACGTATACAAGAGAATTCACAAGTTCATGCTTCCCGGTGACTACATTGCCATGCGCCTCACCGGTGAGGTCAGGACGACCGTGTCGGGACTTTCCGAAGGGGTCTTCTGGGATTTTAAGACCGACAATATTTCGGAACAACTCCTGAGGCACTACGAGATAGACCGCGACCTGATACCTGAAATTGTCCCTACCTTTGGAGTGCAGGGTCACCTTACGAACGAAGCGGCCTCGGCATTGGGACTAAAAGCTGGAATTCCCGTGACCTACCGCGCAGGTGATCAACCCAACAACGCCTTCTCGCTGAAAACCCTCGAACCGGGAGAGATTGCTGCAACCGCAGGAACATCCGGCGTTGTCTACGGTATCATCGATACGCCATCCTCAGACCCGGAATCTCGCGTCAATACTTTCGTTCATGTTAACCACTCCGAAAGTGCGCGTCGCTACGGCGTGCTGCTTTGCGTTAACGGAACGGGCATCATGAACAGCTGGCTGCGCCGTAACCTGGCCGGGGGCGGCGATGGATTATCGTATGAGAAAATGAACCAGATGGCCGCCTCTGTTCCGGTGGGTTCCGATAATGTTTTTGTGCTCCCATTCGGCAACGGCGCGGAGCGTATGCTCAGGAACCGCGAGCCGGGCGCAAGCTTCCACGGGTTGAACCTCAATCGCCACGGGGCACCCCACCTTTGCCGGGCTGTGCAGGAAGGCATAGTGTTCTCACTCGCTTACGGTTTCGACATTCTCAACAAGATGGGATTGAAGTCGACTGTCGTCCGCGCGGGAAAGGCGAACATGTTCCTTAGCGATGTCTTCTCCGATGCATTTGTCAATACTACCGGTACGCAGGTGGAGCTCTTCAACACGGATGGCTCGCAGGGCGCTGCACGGGCTGCTGGCGTAGGATGCGGATACTATTCTTCGATGAATACAGCCTTCGATGGTCTCACCTGTCTGAAGCGCATTGAGCCTGATCCGAAGAAAGGCGAAGCATATCGCGAGGCATTCGAAAAATGGAAAACGATACTAAACACTCAACTGACTAACCAATCATAAGCACTCATGAAAATCGTAAAAGGAAAAAAAGAGTTCTTCAAGGGAATTCGCGCTATCAAATACGAAGGTCCCGATACCGATAATCCGCTGGCCTTCAGGTACTACAACCCGAACCGCCGGGTAGGCAAAAAGACAATGCAGGAGCATCTTCGCTTTGCTATCGCCTATTGGCATACGTTCTGTGGCACCGGCGGGGATCCGTTCGGACTTCCTACGAAGAATTTCCCGTGGCTGGCTGCTTCCGATCCGATGCAAAGGGCATACGACAAGATGGATGCCGCCTTTGAATTCGCTACGAAGATCGGCGCTCCCTTTTACTGTTTCCATGACTATGACCTCGTAGAAGAGGCCCCTACACTCAAGGAATCAGAAAAGCGTCTCCAAAAAATTGTTGAGTACGCCAAGCAGAAACAAAAAGAGTCAGGTGTCAAACTGCTCTGGGGTACAGCAAACCTCTTCAGCCACCCACGCTATATGAACGGAGCGGCTACCAATCCCGATTTCAACGTCGTGTGCTATGCAGCTGCCCAGGTTAAGAATGCTATCGACGCGACAATAGAACTCGGCGGTGCGAACTACGTGTTCTGGGGCGGACGTGAGGGCTATCTGTCACTCCTGAACACCGACATGAAGCGTGAGCAGGAACACCTCGCGATGTTTCTGCGCGCGGCTCGCGACTACGGCCGTGCGAACGGCTTCCGCGGAACGTTCCTGATTGAGCCGAAACCGATGGAGCCCACCAAGCATCAATACGATTTCGATGCGGCCACAGTCATCGCCTTCCTTCGCGAGTTTGATCTGATGGACGACTTCAAACTCAATATCGAAGTAAACCACGCTACGCTCGCCCAACACACCTTCCAGCACGAACTTCAGGTGGCAGCTAACGCCAGGCTGCTGGGTAGTATCGATGCCAACCGCGGCGACTACCAGAACGGTTGGGATACCGACCAGTTCCCCAACAACCTGCATGAGCTCACGGAAGCCATGCTGGTCATTCTCCAGGCAGGAGGCTTCAAGACAGGAGGTATCAACTTTGACGCCAAGACCCGGCGCAACTCTACGGACCTGGTCGATATCTTCTATGCCCACATCGGCGGGATGGATGCCTTTGCACGGGCCCTCCTCATTGCGCACCAAATCCTCAGCGACGGAAAATACACCGCACTCCTGAAGGAACGCTACGCAAGCTTCGACTCCGGTAAAGGCAAGCAGTTCGAACGCGGCCGCTTAAAGCTTGACGCTATGCGCAGGCTGGCTCTTCAGAATGGCGAACCTGAAATGATCAGCGGAAGACAAGAGTTCTTTGAGAACCTTGTCAATAGCTATATCTAGGGGGTTACCCTAGGCAGAGACTGAGGGGGTTACCCATGTAGAGACGTTGCATGCAACGTCTCTACTATTACT
>Ga0079224_100000401_pt1 | contig 41477 bp, 33 predicted proteins | sample Stecom2015_FD_80414 | JGI IMG/M metagenome (GOLD analysis project Ga0079224, IMG submission 80414) | Agricultural soil microbial communities from Utah to study Nitrogen management - Steer compost 2015 | ecosystem: Environmental > Terrestrial > Soil > Agricultural land | place: USA: Utah... | reverse complement strand
GTATCGACGTGCATCGCCAGCTCGCCGCCGGCTGCGCCCGTCAATCCGATGATGTGGCACGACCGCTGTCTGGCAGCCCTCACCGCGGCCAGCACATTGCGGGAGTTGCCGCTGGTGCTGATCGCAACGAGCACGTCGCCCGGGGTCGCAAGGGCTTCGACCTGCCTGGCGAAAACCGTGTCGTAGCCGTAGTCGTTGGCTACTGCCGTGATCGTCGCCATTCCTCCGGCGAGCGCCACCGCGGGCAGGGCTCGGCGCTCGTCGCGATACCGACCCACGAGCTCCGCAACCAAGTGCTCGGCGTCGGAGGCACTGCCGCCGTTACCGCATGCAAGAAGCTTATTGCCTCGTCGAAAGCACTCGTAGACGTCGTCCGCAATCCGCTCGAGCGTCGCAGGCAACGATCTCAGAGCCTCCTCCATGACGCTGATGTGATCACGGAAAGCCGCCTCGGCGATCATGTGCTCGTCTCCCTGAATCACCCGGTATCTCGTACTACCGGTCCCCGCGGCCGACGCCTCGGCGCCGACCGAACTGCTTATCGGTATCTGTCGGCGGACGCGAGGTACTGTGTCACGTACTCACGTACGCCATCCTCGAGCGTCGTGAAGGGCGCCTCGTAACCGCAGCGCCGCAGCCGTTCCATCCTGGCCTGCGTGTAGTACTGATAGTTCGGACGGATTGCCTCCGGCATCGGGATGTACTCGATGCGAAGCGGCTTGCCGAGCGCCGCCGCGATCGCGCGCGCGACGTCTTCGAAGCTGCGCGCCTGCCCGGTTCCCAGGTTGAAGATCCCGCTTACCTGCCGCTGCCCCAAGAGCCACGAGACGACCTTCGCGCAGTCGCGGACGTACACGAAGTCCCGAAGCTGGCCGCCGTCCGGATATCGCGGATCGTACGACTTGAACAGTGTGATCGGCTCGTCGGCCGCCGCCATGGGAAACTTCTGAGCGACGACGCTTTGCATCGTCCCCTTATGGTATTCGTTCGGACCATAGACGTTGAAGAACTTCAGCCCGACCCACTGCGGAGGCGCCGGCTCCTTACGCTCTACCCACATTGCGACGCGCCGGTCGAAGTAGCACTTGCTCCAGCCGTAAGCGTTCAACGGCCGCAACTTGAGCAGTGCCTCGAGGCGGTCATCGTCGTCGAAACCGTGCTCGCCCGCGCCGTAGGTCGCCGCCGAGGACGCGTAGATGAATGGCGTGCGGTGCGTTGCGCACCAGTGCCACAGCCGCGTGCTGAGCGTGACGTTCACGGCGAACATCAGGTCCGCATCCTTTACCGTCGTGGACGAGATCGCGCCCATATGCACGACGGCCTCTAGGCGCTGCCGCCCCTCGAGCCAGGCGAACAGCTCGTCCGGCGAAACGACGTCGGCCACGTTCGACTTAGCAATGTTTCGCCACTTATCGTTGTCGCGGAGGCGATCGCAGACCGTCACCGGCAGGCCCTGTTCGCACAGGTCTACCACGATATTCGAGCCGATAAAGCCAGCACCGCCTGTGACGAGGATCATATGGTTGGGTGATGCGCTTCAGTAGGAGTGCGGAGTGGATCAGTATGCCTGAACGAACATCGCATCCACACGACGCAGTTCAAGAATTCCGGCCGGTCATGACCTCCGCAGCATGCGGCTGCGTCCCCGGAACCGCGTAGCGAACGCAGCAGCGTACGTCGGTAGATGATCGGGTATGTTCTGCTCTGCAATCGAAACTCGGATGCGGTTTGCGTGACTGGCGTCACACTTTGGACGCAGAGAAACCGAGCCGTCATCCGACTCAAGCACTCGAGGCCGAATCTTCACGCCCTGTCCCTCGCGCCGACAGCGAGGCCTCTGTAAGCCTATATCCTGCAGCCCACGGCGTCATGAGGAAACTATAGTCCCGCTCGCAGCATGCGGAGGGTGCTTTCGTGTCAGCCCGTGCGAGCTCCAGCCTTGAGCTTGGGCCATTTTCGTAGCATCTTAGCTACGGCGCAATCACCACGGTTTGTGCTGCCCGCCACACCAGCGGACTCCGCTTCCGTCGTATGCTACCAGGGCAGCTGAGGAGACCTACTCTTATGAGGATCACCGTCGTTGGCGGCGGCCGTATGGGCTTGCCCCTGGCATGCGTGTTCGGCAAGCAAGGTGCGAACGTGACCGTCGCCGACATCAACCCGACACTCGTGGAAAAGATCAACAACGGAACTTGCCCCTACGAGGAACCGGGGCTCTCGGAGCTCATCGAAGAGCTCCATGCCAACGGACGTCTTGATGCCACGACCGACACGTCGGACGCAGCCGCGAGATCCGACGCGATAGTGATCATCGTGCCCGCGCACCTTACTCCCGAGCGCGACATCGATTTCGCCATTCTGAAGCAAGCCTCCGCGGCGGTCGGTAAGGGGTTACGGCGCGGCGCGCTCGTCGTCTACGAGACCACGGTGAGCATCGGCGGCACGCGCCGACAGCTCATTCCGGTCTTGGAAGAACACAGCGGACTCAAGGCCGGTCAGGATTTTTGGGTGGCCTATAGCCCCGAGCGCGTGAAGGCCAACCTCGTCCTTTCGCGCCTGCAAAGCACTCCGAAAGTGGTGGGTGGTCTCGACCCTCGTTCGAGGGAGGAGGCGACCCGACTTTACCGAAATTACCTGGGCGCCCCGGTGGAAGACGTTGGGACGCTCGAAGCAGCCGAGGCGGCCAAGCTCTTGGGCATGCTCTATCGAGACGTCAACATTGCGCTGGCGAACGAGCTCGCCGCGTTCTGCGAGCTCGCGGGTGTCGACTTCCTTCGGATCCGAAAAGCAGCGAACAGCGACGGCGAAACCAACCTACTGCTGCCGGGAATAGGCGTCGGCGGCCATTGCACCCCTATTTATCCCTACTTTCTTACGCGCGAGTCCCGTCGACTCGGGTTGGGACAGCGTATTTCCGAGGCGGCGCGTGAGATCAACGACAACCAACCCGCGCGGCAACTCGACCGTGTTGCGGCCGCATGGCAGGACCTAGCAGGCAAACGCGTTCACATTCTCGGCCTCGCGTTTCGGCCCGGAGTCAAGGTCGATACGATGAGCCCGGCGTACAGCCTCCGGGCACATCTCGAAAGCGTGGGCGCTGAAGTGACACTCGAGGATCCGTGCTACTGCGACGAGGAAATACGCAAAGCGGGCTTCGTCCCAAGCAGCGTAACGGGTGCTCAATTGGTCGTGCTCAACACGGCACACAAGGAGTTCGCGCAACCGGACTTCAACGCATGGCGCGAGGCCGGTGTGGAGGCCGTCCTCGATGGGAGGAACTTGTGGGATCGCTACACGGTAGAAGCTGCCGGGATCCTCTACTTCGGCATCGGGCGCTCATCCCGGACAGAGCTTCGCTAGGTGCACGTTCCTGATGACGCAAATGGATACTACTCCGACAGTTTCGAACGAACCCGTCGCCGCAAGAACCGTCAGGGCGAGCCGACCCGCGACGAGGGACGATGTCGTCGTGACGGGCCGCCTTCTTCGAATCGCCCGCATCCCGGAGTCCCAGGAGGATTACCTCGATGTCGCTGAGCCCAAGGCCCTGATTGACGAGCTTCGACACGATCCGGCGTCACCCGACATCTTCACGTTCTGGCAACGACTGCCGGACAGCGAACCAAAGTTCGCATACCCATACGAATGGGACAACGTCGCGGCGCTGCGGGTGAGCACTTTCGAGTCTTGGACGAAAGAGCAAGTACATCCCAGCGTCCGCACGAAGCTGCGCAAGGCGCAGAAGCTGGGACTTTCGGTAGATCTTGCAGAATTCAACGACGAGCTCATTCGTGGAATCGCCGAGATCTTCAACGAGACGCCTATCCGTCAAGGCCGCCCGTATGAGCACTACGGCAAGTCTCTCGAGCAGATAGAAAGAGAATGGAGCGCGGACGCGTCGAGCAGTGTCTTCGTAGCCGCACGCTTCCGGAATGAGCTGATCGGCTTCGTCAAGCTCACGTCGACCGAGCGGTACAGCGAGATGAGCGGCACGATCTGCAAGCTGGCACATCGAGACAAGCCAGCAATGAGCGCCCTGATTGCCCGTAGCGTCCAGTACTGCGAGGAAATGGGCATACCGTGGCTCACATACGGTCGCTACCACTACGGGCGCAAGGGCGACGACTCGCTGAGCGACTTCAAGAAGTACAACGGCTTTCGTAAGGTGTCGTTGCCCAGATACTATGTTCCCCTGTCGGCTCGCGGTCGGCTTGCACTCAGACTAGGGCTGCAGCATCGGCTCGTCGATCGACTTCCGCCGCGCATCGTCCAGGCGCTCATCCAGCTTCGAGCCCACTACTACTCTCGACGCTTGAAGCGCCAGCCTCGGTAGCCGGAGCCAGGGATGACGGAGCAGCGCAACTGGAGAGAATACTGGGAACGCACGGCAGCCGAAGCTGCCTCGGACGTCGAATTTGATCGGGGCACGTCCGCTCGCGACCCTCAACTCGACCTGCTGGCTCGAAAGGAGCTGCTTGAGTTCATCGCACCCCGACCCACGGACACGCTCTTCGACGCGGGGTGCGGCACCGGCGCCAACCTCGCGTTGCTCGCCGACAAGGTCAAGCAAGTATTCGCGATGGACTATAGTGCCGGTGCGCTCTCGCGCTGCGCACGTCGCATCGAGGAGCTCAACCTCGCGAACGTCACTTTGTTCCAAGGATCGGTCACGCATCTTCCGCTCGGCGCCGAGAGCGTCGACCGGGTGATCTGCATGAGCGTCCTGCAGTATCTGGATGACGACGATTCGTATGAAGCGTTGCGCGAGTTCGCGCGCGTTCTACGTCCGGGAGGCGAATTGATCCTGCACGTCAAGAATCTTGCGTCGCTTTATCTCGCGTCCCTGAGAGCGGCCAAGCACGTGAAGACCGCTCTCGGGATGCGCACGAAGATGGAGCACGTTCGAACCTTCGGATGGTACGTGACCGCGCTCCGCGCGTGCGGATTCGAGCTCGCAACGTACAATTCATTCAACTTGCTCGTGCTAGAAGGGATGCCGCGGAAGCTCTTGACCATGATTCAAAGAGTCGAGCTTTCGCATCGAAGCGGTCCGATCTTCGGTAACCGCGTGGCACGACGCCTTGGAGCGGACCTGAAGCTTCGCGCTCGCCGTCTATCGTAAGCCCCAGTTTCTCCAAAGCACTTGACCGTCCGCCCGCTCGAACGGGCTTCATCGACCGAGGATACGCAAATTGCCCGGAATAGTCGGAATCATCAGCTCGGCCAGTGCCGACCAGCTTCGCCGCGACCTGGAAGAGATGGTGGCCGCGATGCGTCACACTCCGGACATGCCGGCGGCCGCCTATCAAGACCCGGAGATCGGCCTCGCAGTGGCCCGGATCGGCCACTCGCCGCCGCTCGCTCATCTCGGCCCTAGGATCGTCCGCTCCGAAAACGCAACGCTACTCTTGAACGGCGAATGTTTCGGGCAAGACGGCGAGCTGTCAGCCTCCGTCACGGACCCTTGCGGCGAAGGTAAGAAGCTCCTCGCCGCGATCGAGTCGAGCGGCCCTATCCGCTTCATCTCCTCGCTAAACGGATGGTTCAACGGTGTGCTCGTGAACCGCCGGACTCGCGAGATCACGTTGTTCAACGACCGCTACGGAATGGAGCGCCTTTACATCTGCGAAGGGCCCGAGGAGTTCTTGTTTGCCTCCGAAGCCAAGGCCTTGCTCGCGGTGCGTCCACACCTCCGCTCCCTCGCTCCGTCGGCTCTCGCCGAGCTCCTACGCTACAACTGCGTGATCGGCGACAAGGCGTTGTTTAGCGGAGTCGGCTTGTTGCCCCGAGCGTCGGCATGGACGTTCAGTAACTCGCATGTGCCGCACCGTCGTCAGTACTTCGACTTCGCGGATTGGGAGAAGCAGGACCAGCTGTCCCCGGAGGAGTTCGAGGAAGCATATTCCGAAACCGTGACACGAACGGTTCCCGCTTATGCTCGAGGACCGGAGCGCGTCGCCATTTCCTTGACGGCCGGCCTGGATACCCGGCAGATCATGGCAGCGTTGGGCGCATCCTGCGCTCAACACCCGTGCTACACGTTCGACGGCACGTTCGGGGAACTCTTCGACACGCGGGTGGCGCGAAAGCTTGCGTCCGTCTACGGCAGTCCTTTCGACGTGATCCGCGTCGGCGACTCCTTCATCGATGAATTCCCTCGCTACGCGGTGCGTACGGTTCACATATCAGACGGAACTCACGAGCCGCTCGGTGCCCACGACGTCTATCTGAACGAAATCGCCCGAACTATTGCGCCCATACGACTGACGGGCAAGTTCGGCAGCGAGGTCGTACGGATCCGCAACATAGTTCCGAGCCTCGACTACCCGCAGGGCCTGCTTAGCCGCGACCTAGCGGCGCTCGTCGCCGAGCTCCCGCACCATTCCAGGATCAGGCAGAGCATCCATCCGCTAACGTCGGTCGTCACGCACGAGATTCCTTATCACGAGCACGGGCGCCTCGCGGTCGAGAAGTCGCAGCTGATCATGCGTAGTCCCTACATGGACAACGATCTGGTGCAGCTGATGTATCGCGCACCAGACGGAACTCGCGCCGAGGCTCGCATGCAGGAACGCTATGTTCTGCGCCGGAGCCCGGAATTTGCCAGCCCCATGACGAATCTCGGTCGCTTCGCCAGCCTAGGGGGCCACTTCAGGAACAACCCCTTGCTCGTGCGCAGCGCGTCCTTGGCGCTCCATGTGCTGTTCAAGGCCGAGAACATCTACCTGTACGGGCCACCGCACTGGCTCACGGCCCTCGACTCCAAGCTGCCGATGCTACGACTCAACCAGTTCCTGGCCGGCAGGCAGAAGTGGGAGGGCTATCGCCTCTGGATGAGGCAACGCTTCTCGAGCTTCCTGCAAGACACGCTTCTATCGCCGTCGATCGCCTACGGCGACTACTTCGACCGGCGTGCGGTGGGGACTTTGCTCGAGCGCCACCTTGCCGGCACGCACAACTACATGTCGGAGATCAATAGAGTACTCATGGTGGAGCTGATCGCCACCTCGTTGCTGCAGCCCGCTCGCTCGCACCATGAACAGTCGTCTCTGCCGCTCGACGAGCTTTGGGTCGACGACACTGGCACGATCGACGGGGCTGCACACCGCGCCTGACCGCCAAACCCTCGCCTATGGCAGCACCCTCAAGTCCGCCGGAGGAAGCGGAGCAGCCTGGGCGGGCGCGGAGCCGTTCGAGATCGGTCCGACGTAGGACGTGGCAACTACCACGTTGTCGTACCACTTCTTCGCTTCGCTCGCCGTATTGCTCTTGATGTGAAACTCGAGAGAGAAGCGATCGATTTTCAGAGAGCTGATGTCTCTTAAGCGCAAGTTCGGGAAATCCGCCACCAGCTTGCCGTCCAGCCAGAAGGCGACCCGGCCGTCGCGTTGGCCAGGCGTATTGCTCTTTACCATGAACTCGTAGCAGTACCAGCGATCCAGCTCCGGGACGACATCGGGTCGGGAGACGAAATCGGGCCCGAAGAAGGCTTTAGGATCACCGCCGAAGGGCAGGATGAGGCCCGAAGGGAACCAATGATCGCCCCATTCGGATCGCTGCTCCGGATGATAGACGTAAACGTTCAGGTGGCCCGGATTTGCGACCGACGTATCGTCCCTCCAGTTCTCAAAAGCGACCAGAAACTTGTTCCGGCCGTCCGCGGGCACGCCGGGGCTGGACTGCCCGTTGATGTAAAAGTTCGCGTTGATGCTGGCGCCGTTGTGACTGGATCCCAGGACGTCAAAACTCCCCGAGAACTTCGAGTAGTATCGGAAGAACAGCACGTCCTGCTTGTCGCTAAGCTGCTTCGCGACCGTATTGCTCAACTCGGCACTCTGCTTCGGAACGGTCAACTCTATGGCTTTATTTCCCCTGAAGACGTTGCTCGGCTCCGTGGCAATGCGAACGTTGTGGTAAACGTCCGTCCATTTCCCTCTCACCTGAGAGACACTCGTATAGGCCTCGAAGTCGTCCGCGAAGATGACGGACGGATCGGACTCGATTCCCGCGTCTCCGGGGTAGCGAGCGGCGATTCCGTTGTTCCCCTCCGGCAGTGGCTGCGCGAGCGCGCCGACCGAAAACGCACTGCCGATGACGAGCAATTGAAGACGACTGGCAACCCGAACACGCATAGCTGAGCTCCTTGAGTCGGCGCGCCGCGCCACCGGGAGCGCGCCTTGTACATACTCGAATCGAACAGCCCCCAGGGCGTCCGCCATTCGCAGCCGGCTTTCTCAGCCGGCTCAGGCTGCGTGGCGCCGCGCTGGATCGGCCATAGCCTTCTTGAACGCCCCACTCACTGCACGGATTGCAGGACCGGCGCCGCTGGCGCCGCGGCCGGCGGCGGCACCGAATCTCCTTGTGTCAACGGGTGAGGGTACGTGTACGGCGTGTAGCCCGGCTTCGCAGTCCCCACGACGTAATCGCGGCCGGCACGGACGAAATCATCCCAATTGAAGCCGCATGGGTTGCCCCAGCTCCAACCGAGCTTGAGAGCAGAACTCGGGCCATTTCCCCACATATAAACCGGGTCGGTGAAGTAGCTCGAGCCGTTGTGGTTTTGTCCGATCTGGCGCGGGACGGGATAACGTGTATTGGCGCAGCTGCCCTGCGGTCGCACGTCCTCCGCGCCGCGCACGTCGAGCCAAATTTCAGGCTTGTCACCCCAACCGCATGCGGCCGCGATATTCGGCATGACGTTGTCGAATACGACCCCCGTTCCGCCGCGCAGGCGCACCAGCCAGTTCTGGTTCGCGAGCTGACTTGAGCAGTCCGCTGTCGGATAGTTCCATGTATTGCGATAGACCTCAAAATGCCTCAGACCGACATGTGATGTGGCGTAGCCATGTGAGCCGAAACCGGAATAGGTAACAGTGTTATATCTGTAGACACACCTTGCGCCATCGTCACAGTCCACAGTGGTATTAGTGCCTCCGACGATGGTGTTGGTCTCTATGTAGTGATTTCTTTTTCCGGTCGTGTCTCTGTTGCCAAGCGTATCAGCCGTTTGCCAAGAGACTTCTCCCCCATTGTCCTTGAGCTGGAATACGATGTCGTCATACCCCGCATCCACGGAGTTATTGGCAAAAATGAACCCCCCGGGCGAATGGATTCTAAAAAGAGTCGCCGAACGCACGGTGAAGGAGTTGTCCTGGAACACCACCGGCTCGTCAGTCCAGGCGCCGTTGATTTGAATGCCGATGGTTGCGCTCCCGCTCCCCGAGCGCGAGAACGAGAAGCCCGACACTCGCGTGACACCTGACGACTGCTTGTTTACCGTCATCTGGCCACTCAGCGTGATATTCGTCTGGCCGCGGCCGGCGCCCCGCACGTGGACCGCCTTCGCGATCGTCAGGCCACTCCAGGAACATGACCCAGCGGGTACCTGAACGATATCGCCCGCTCTCGCGTTCGATATTGCCGCCGCCACGTCATTTTGCGAGCAGCTTGCGGCATTGACGGTCGCCCCCTGCGCCGGCATCGCCATGAAGGCGGCCGCCACCGCCACACACCATCCTACAGTCCCAAGCGTTCGTACCATTTGCCGAATGCTCCCCAAATGTCGGTCGTTTCCGAGTTGTCGTCGTACCCAGCCCGATCCCTATGGTCGTACGCGTTCGTGGCGCATGTCCACTTGTAACAATTCGGAGACATGTACGGCCCCATGATCGCTCGGGATCGGCGCCGCCGATGTGATCCAGTTCCGGCTTGAGACCAGGCCAGCTACGCATTGACGAGTTGCTCCACCAAGTCCGTGTAAACCTTCTTATGTTCACTCCACCGGTGCGTAGCGCCGAAACGAACATGGCCTCTCGTGCCAGAGACTCACGCTTCGCCGGATTCTTGTATAGATCGACGATCGCTTCCGCCAAAGACTCGAAGTTTTCGGCTTCGAAGAACTGCACCATTCGGTCGTCGAAGTAACGGGTAATCGTCCCCGTCCTCGGCACTATGCATGGGATGCCTAGGCTTACGTACTCGAGCAGCTTCGTCGGCAGCATGATGTCCGTGCCGCTAGAAATCCGAAGCGGAACGACTCCAACATCGGCGGACCTTACTATCGGCACGACTTCCTCCACGGGAACGAATCCCTGACTGAAAGACACGCAATCCGTCAAGCCAAGCTCTTCGCACAGGCTCATCAGGCGTGCTCTTTCCTCTCCCGCGCCCAAAATCTTAAACTTGAGTCCTGGAACGTGCTCTCGCGCTACACCGACGGCGCGGATCCCGATATCGAGCCCAAGCCTCCGGGCAAGCGTGCCGTGATAAATGAGGGTGAAATGCTCGGTCCGCTCTTCCCTCACGCCCGGCGCGAAGAGCATGTCGTCCGGTAGATTCATCAGCACGCGAATCTTGTCGCGTGGAATTCCCCGCGCGCTCAGAATGTCACGAAGGCGCTCCTCGACTGTCAACACCGCAGATGCGAATCGGCCAGCCCATCTCTCCTGCAGCATCAACAACCGGATCATCCAGTGACTGTCCGCCAGTCCGAACTTCTCGCAGTAAATCTCAGGCATGAGGTCGTGGACATCGTGGATAACGGGTCGGCCAAGCACTCTCGGCAGACACGCCGCAAACACGAGGAAGTCCGGCATGTTGTGAATATGGATCAGCCGATATCGCAACGGCCGCCAAAGGACGTGCAGGAACAGCCAGACGGTGAACAACGCATAGTCCGCAGCGTAGGCAAGAGCGGAGGTCTTCTTCCTGTTCAGCGATGGGATCTTGATGACCTCCACGCCATTGATGACCTCGCGGTTCGGCTCGCCTGGTTGCCGGCTTGCAAGGAAAACCACCCGGTAGCCGGCCCGCACGAGCGCCTCGGCCTCTCGTTTGACCCTCGGATCTCGTCGATAGTTCGTGTAGGCAGCCATTAAGACGATATGCATTCCAGCTATCTCTCCGGCTCGCTCACGTTAATGAAGCTCGAATAACCTCTTGCGCGATCTCGCCAGATGGAATTGATCGCTCGTCCGTCGGTCGCAAGGCCGTCGGTGTCTCGCGCGTATGCTACGGCTTGCCAAAACAACTCCGCGTCCCCCGGATCCCGCGCACCGCCGAACACGATAGGATGCCACACAATGGATGCACACCCCCCCTTCGTTCGCAATGCATCGAGTTGCGTTTCCATCACCTCCCACGCTTTGTCGCCCTTAAGCTTCATATAAGAGCGTAGCGTGACGTCCATCAAGAGGAGGCCGATCTCCACAACGTCGTATGGCCTATCCTGATCCAGACAATAGGGGAAGAAGGGATAGGAGAACCCTGCTCGAGGACCGATGTAATCCGGATAGCCGATCGACATGTCGTACTGGACGCAGGCGCGCTCCTGCGCGAGGAACAGGTTGTCGTAGATAAAGGAAAGAAAATGCTGGCGTGACCCGACCGGTTTGCACACGCGTCGCTCCAGCAGCCTTGCTTCCTCTACATACCAGTCTACGTTCTCGGTCGAACGGTAGCTTCCGTGCAGGCACAGATCGAACCCGGCGTCTGTCACAGCCGCCACGTAGTCTCGGATACTGTCATCCTCGATTCTGTACTTTACGTCCGCACGATGCCGATGCCCGACGGCCACTTGAAAAGACGCCCGCACGCCCAGGCTTTTCTCACGAGCAATGATCTCCGGGATGCAGCCGTACGGATCGCGGCCACTTAGCAAGGCCCTCGCCAGGCCACGAAAAGCTCGCAGGGCGTCGCCCGGATCCCGGTGCGACACCAAGTGACGCGCCAGCGACTTCGCTCCCTGCAGCAGAATATCCCACTTCCCGTATGGTATAAAATCGACGTCATGCGACAAAACGAGGGCGTACTTCGAACCGGACGGCCACTCCCCGGACATTGCCCACGGCTCGAGTCCCAGCTTCTCGCAGACCGCGTTCAGCGCAGAAAGTAACCGCATCAGGTACGTATCTACGACGTCCTGAGGCACGTCTGCCCGCGCGAAGAGACTGTCCCTATACAGTCCGCGCATAGGTGCCGAGCCGCATGCCGCCCGTTCCGACCAGCACGATAGGAAATACAGGGCGTTCACGACGAGATCGAACGCGACATCGAAAGGCCCCCGTCGCGCGGCGCTGTGTTGGACGACGCACGCGAGCCCATCCACCTGCTCGACGTCGGGCGGGAGAGGTGTTTCGAAGACGCTCCATGCCTTCTCGCAATGAGCGACCCACACGCAACGCTCTCGGCCCTCGACGATCGGAAAGTCCTCCGGTGCGTAGAGTATCCACGGGCCGTTTTCCGGAACTTCGGATACGTAGGTCACGCGCACGTTCACGGCCATGAACAGCGTGTCGAAGACATACCTTGCCCGACGTACGCTCGGCTCCGCACACGCGAGCAGGATCTGCAAGTGTCTAAAGGTTGAGGACAAGCTGTTACGTTATGTGTCGCCGTGATTGGGATGGCGCGGCCGAGGCCATCGGGCGCGGCACCATGCCATGCCGGCCGGCCACTTTCGTCTGCTGGGGTTTCGTGTACTCGAGGGCGATCATATAGAACAGAGTCCACATAAAGTGCAACGCCTTGAACCCTGCCTCGGTGTAGTTGAACACCACGATCACCAGCAGCAGAGCCAGCCGGAAACGTGCAAGCTCGAAATCATCAATCAGGCGCTTCGAAATCTTTCGAAACGTGCTGATTATCATTGCGACCAGACAGGTAACGCCTATCAGCCCCATATGCAGATAGGTTTCGAGGTAGCCGTTGTGAGCTTGATTCGGCCTCCACCACCATTTGGCCCACATGACGTCCAAGCGCTGTCCCAGCCAGAAGCTCTCGAACCCCGCCCCGATCAGCGGGCGGTCCTGCAGCTCGATCACATCCGCCCACACCTCGGTTCTGTCCGTCAAGCTCAGATCCCGTCCGAGAGCGGTGATCACCTCGCTGTAGATATCGAAGAGCGCCTGCAAGGCGCAGCCAAATAGTATCCCGACGACTACGTAGACACCGATGCGACGCTTGTTGATGAGCCGTGTGCCAAGCAGCAGGATGACCGTCACACCGAGGATCATCGTCACGAGCGAAGTCGCGCTGTTCGAACGAACGAGAAGCCAAAGTGCCATGCACAAGAAGACGACGCACACTAGCATTTCTTCACGTCGTTGCCGGCGATCCGCGAGCTTGCGCGCCTGAAGAAGGCTCCAGGCGAGGAAGATGCTCATCGCCATGGAGACGTATCCCAGGTCGTTCTTCGTGAGGCCGACGCCGATTTCCATCGGCTCGCCGGTGAACGCATCGTATCCTCGTCCATACTGAGGCAGGTACTTGATGAACAGGACCGAGAACGGCAGGAGAAGAAACGCGCACCGCTTGAGCACGATCTGTAGCGCTCGAAGCGGCCGGGGATCCGTCAGGATGATCAGGGCCATGATCGGATGTCCTAAGGTCTTGATCCAGCGCTTGAGCGCGATAAACGGAAAGTCCGACCACAAGACGGACGCCAGACCCAGGGCGATGAACGCAAACACCCACGCGTTCTCCCGAACTAGCGACCCGATCGCGAGGTGTCGACGGAGCAAAACGCACCCGCCGGCACAGATCAGGCACGAAAAGAAAGTCGCGTCAAGCGGGCTCCCATCGGTCACGTTGCCCGTGACATCCGGCTGACCCAGAGCCAGCCACTGGGATAGATATCGCGATCCGGAAATGCTGAGCCAGATCACCGGCAGCCAAAGCGCGGGACTGACCTCCTCTTCGCCTTTCGTCTCCCGGCGCATCATGAAGAAGACGAAAGCGAACGTCAGGACGGTCGCGAGAGAACTTGGCATCGTCGCCTCAGCTCACGGACACTGACCGCTCCAGAGAACCATAAACCGCCCGTGTCACCCTCGCCACTGTCGTCCAGGAGTGCCGCTCGTATGCACTTGCTGCGATGCGCTTCCTGGTCCGCTCAAGGTCCCGATACAAGTCACTTGTCCGGTATCGCTCGATGGCTCGAGCGAGCTCTGCGGGGTCTTCCGGGGCGCAGACGAAGCCGGTCTTCCCTTCGATGACGTCCTCCCTTAGGGAGCCAACGTCGGTGGCAATGACCGGAAGACCGAAACTGTACGCCAAGAAAGGTACACCGCTTTGGAAGATGCTGACGTACGGCAGCACCAGCACGTCTGCCGCCTTGAAGTACAGCTCTACGTCACCGTCCGGAATGTGCTCGATTCGGCAAATGACGTGCTCATCGTACGGACGAATCTTCCGTGCCACCTCCTGCCAATAGCCCTCGCTGCCCTTCTTCACCTTTCCCGCGATCACCAATCGAAGCCGCGGTATCCTCTGCAACACAGCGGGGAGCGTTTCGACGAGATGCGCTACTCCCTTATATGGCGCAATCTGCCCGAAGAAGAGGAGCGCAAGCTCGTCCGGCGCAAGCCCCAGACGCCCCTTCGCCTCCGACGCCGTCATGGACGTTCGCGGCACCGTGTCGTTGATGCCGAACGGAATGACGCTTATGCGCCGCTCCTCGACGCCGAACTCCTGATGCATCGCCTGCTTCATTCGCTCGGTATGAACGAAGATGTGATCGCAAAGATGGTACTGAATACGCAGTGTCAAGCGATTGATGATGCTGTCACGATTGTCTCGTCGGGCAGCGTTCACATTATGGGCGGTCAGGACGACTCTTCTGCCGCAGATCCGATACCAGATCATCAGCAACGTTCGATCGAACGTCTCGAACTTATTGTTCCACAGTATATGGAAAATCCCGGGCCGTGCACGGGCAGCATATGCAATCAAGCGAGCATAGTACTTGAGAATGCGAGCCAGCTTGGTCAGGAACGGGGCATTCTCGCGCTGGTCGCCGCGCAAGTTTCGAAACTCAATCAGGCTGTTGTTGCGCAGCCTCGGGTCGTCGAGCTTGTCGCTTCCTATGAAGTCGACAAAAGTGCCCTCCGCCGCCAGGGAGCAGGCGAGGGCCATCGCATAGGACTTGTCGTCCCCGCCGGTCAGCAAGGCAACGCTGCCGCCTCCTGACTGGACGGCTTCGTCGAGGCTTCCGCATTCCTGCGATTGCTCGGGATCGCGCAGACTGACCTCTCGGTTCATCGTTGCAAAGCGTGCTCCGCCACGTGGCCGTTCATTATCTCCAGCACGGCCGTCAGCACCTCGTCCAGTGGGATCGCAGTAGTCGCCGCTTCATCCATACCCCGCTTATAGAAAAAGTCCCCGAGCCGCGGAGAAACGATCTTGCGCTGCAGGCCGTAGCCGTGGATCTCCCACGGACTGGTGCAGTTGAAGATCGTCACGCACGGTATACCGGACCCGAGGGCGAGGTGCATCGGCAAGCTGTCGCCGCTGACCAGGCACTTGTGCCCACGAACGTCCGCCAAATGCTCGAGCAGCGTCGGACGCTGGGGCAAAACGTTGACGACGAGCCCCCTGCTTTCGAGCCCGTGCTTGAGCTCCCCATAGTACGCCCAGTTCTTCATCGGCCATACCGCCCCCGCGACCGGCGCAATGGCGATGTCGCCGACAAGATCACTAGGCTCGGTTTGCGGGAGCACGTACGGTTCCTCGTCGAAAACGAACCCGAGGCCTTCAAAAATCAGTTCCTGGTACGTTCGCCGATTGTGGTACTTGAGCTCATCGGCCTTCGCGCGTCCATAGACGCTTATCAGGCTCATGTCGAACCAGGCACGCGCGCTGTCGGTGTACCGGACGGCCACGTCATCCGGGCTATATGCACCAAACAACTCCGCGTGTTCGGTACGATTCGCGAAGCGAGCGACTTCGATGTCGTCCTCGAGGTTGATCAACAGATCGTAGCGTCTATCGAGGGCCTCGTCCCGACTCGACCAGCCAAGACAACGCACGTCCGACCGCGCCCCGGAGAGCAGAGCGAGATTCGCATCTGCAGTGACCCAAGTAACATCGCCGCCCAATCGGTGAAGCAGCGCGGTCGTGCGCACTACGTCGCCAGTGGCGTTGAGCTTGAGGACTAACACGCTCATTTGGTGCCTCTCTACGGTGCCTACTCGGGCCGCTTGGCCAGCTTGAGCAGTTGCCGCAGACGCTGCAGCTGCTCTCGTCGATGAAACTGCATCAGCTCCGCGGAAACGACCCGTTTCTCGCCCCGCACCCAACAGCTCAGATAACCCAGCATCAGACACGCGCCGCCCAACACATAGGGCTTCTTGGTGAGCTGAAACCCGGCCCGGAACACCTGCCAAAGCGGATGACCGCCCAGCAAGTAGTCCTTCTTCCCGTAGTGGAAACGCGCGCCCAGCTCGCTCGTCCCAGCCGTTCCCATCTTCCGATGGTGATTAAATATCCGCTCCGAGTAGGAGCGCGTCGTCCACCCCTTCATTCGGGCCGTGGTCACTGCGACCCAGTCGATGCCTCCGCCCCTGATCGGCACGTAACCTCCGATGTCCTCGAAGCACTCGCGCCGAAAGAGCTGACACTGCCCGTTCACGTGGTGCACGTTGATGTAACTGTCCCTGAACGAGTGAAACTCGCCCTCGACATAATGCGTGCCGGCGACCCCGAGCTTCGAATCGGACGCGAACTTCTCGAGCAAGTACTCGAAGTAGTCGGGACCGAACGACACGTCGCCGTCGAGGTTGCCGATCACGTCGAATTCGAGTCCCCGAACCCGCTCGTATCCGGCGTTGAAGGCATTCACTTTCGCCGCGAAATGCCTTTCGGTGCGCGGCGGCAGCCTGACGAGTTCCATCCACGGGCGACCCGGCAGGTACCGCTCTACGATCTCTTCCGTGGCATCCGTGGAGCCGTCGCTTACGATGATCCAGCGCTTCGGGAGAATGGTCTGCGCGATCACCGATTGGATCGTCAGCTCGATGTACGCCTCTTCGTTGTGAGCAGGCGTGATCAGCACGTATTCCAGTGTCATGGCAAATCTCACGCCGCCGCGCGGTTGCTCGATGACGCGTTCGTCCGGAGCCATTCCTCGAACACGATCAGGCTGAACAGCAGCTTGTAGTTGTCGTGACGTCCCACGCGGTGGTCGTCCAACATGCGCCGCACGACGCGAGAATCCAGGTACTGGTACATCAGCGAGCTCGGATCGATCAGGCAGGCGCCGAGCCCTCCCGTCACCGAGTCACCGAACCACTGGTCCACGACGTTTACCGCAAAGCCGCGCTTCTTCCGGCGCAGAATCTCCTCCGGTAGAAACTTCGAGCATACCTGGCGGTGTAGCCACTTCTGCTTCCCTAAACGGACCTTGAAGGACGCGGGTAAGCGTTGCGCGTACTCGATCACTTCCTTGTCCAGGTAGGGCACCCGGACTTCGAGGCTATGTGCCATCGAGAGTTTGTCCGAGAACATCAGTAGCTCGTCCGGCAGCGACGAGCGCACCTCGAGCACTTGAAAGCCCCCGAGCTCGTCGAGCCCTTCCATCTCGTGCTTGAGGTCGGCCCAGTAATCGACGACTGAGTCGCCGGCTCCGTCCGGCAAGAGACCGTCTAGGAAGAGACTGTCGACCACGTCGCCGGGCATCAGAGAGAACACGTTCTGATAGCGTCGCATCCGGTCCTCTATGTCGAGCGAGTGGACGCCGCGCTTCAACGCTTCGTTGCGGCCGAGTCGATGAACGCCGCTCGAGACACCGCGCCGCAGCCACGCCGGCATTCGGCGCCACAAGGCTCCGTACCGGACGCCGAGATGCCGCTTGTAGCCCCCGAACAGCTCATCCGGCCCCTGCCCCACGAGAGCCACCTTGACGTCCTCTCGGGCCCTCTGACACACGAAGTACATCGGAACGATCGAGGACGACGCGATCGGCTCCTCGAGCGCGGCGACGATTCGCGGCAGCGCCTCCTGGTAGGTCGAGCGGTCGAGCCGAACCGCCACGTTGCGCGAATCGAAGATGCGCGCCGTCTCGGCGGCATCGATGAGCTCATCGTCTTCGTAGGCCTCCTTGCCGTAGCCCACGGTATAGGTCGGCCAGTCGTCACCGTGGAGCCGCATCAGACCGAGCAGAAGCCCTGAGTCCATGCCGCCGCTCAGCAGCAGGCCGACGGGCACGTCGCTCAACAGGTGTCTCTTGACGGCTCGCTTGTAGACGTCGAGCAACTCCTCCGCGGCTTCGGCGTCCGACTTCGGCGGGGCGAAGAGCTGCGGTCTCGGGCGATGCCAGCGCTCCACGCGAAACCCACCGTTCTCGAAGACCGCCATCGTGCCGGGTGCCAGCTTCCGCACGCCCTCGTGAAGGGTGAGGGGGGAAGGCGTGTAGCGATACCGCAGAAAGAGGTTCAGCGCCGTCATGTCCACGCCTGGCCGTTGCTGAAGGGCGGCGAGGACGGCTCGAAGCTCAGAGCCGAATAGGACCGTACCGGCCTCTACCTTGTAGTAGACGAGCTTGATGCCCGCCGAGTCTCGTGCAAGCGTGAGCCGTCTGTTGCGTTCGTCCCAAAGCGCGACGCCAAACATGCCGTTCAGGTGGTCGAAGACGTCGAGCCCCCACTGCTTGTAGCCGTGGACTATGACCTCGGTATCGGAGCGGGTGCGAAAAACATGTCCGTATGCCTCGAGCTCCTGGCGAAGCTCCGGGAAGTTGTATATCTCACCATTGAAGACGACCCAGATCGTTTCCTCGGCATCCGACATCGGCTGATGACCACCCGCCAGATCGATGATCGACAGACGGCGGAACCCGAGGCCCAAGCCGCCGGCGAAGTGGTACCCCTCGTCGTCGGGACCGCGATGAACGATCGAGTCCGCCATAGCCTTCACACGCTCCCGAGGAACAGGCGCGTGCTCAACGAAGTTGTACTGACCGCAGAAACCACACATGCGGAAAGCCCCAGGAGTTAGCCGGCGGCACTCACCGTTCCACCGGTGGAGTCGGGAGCAAGTAGCAAAGACTTCGGAAGACTTGCGATTGCGCCCATCGATGCATCGGCACGTTATCCCATCCGACGATGAGCTTCCTGGACCTGAAGGAGCCATCGGACTTCCGCCAATGGGCCATCAGATCCTCCAGCGTGGCGGTTACCCGTTCGTCCAGCAGTGGAAACCGTCCGGACAGCAGGCTGCCCAGATTCAAGCACTCCGCATAGTCGTACAGCTCACGGCGATAGACCGTCAATCGAGGCGCCGCGGCAAACGGCCTCGGCAGTCCTCGCTCATCGAATAGCCGGCGCGCATAAAAGTCAACGCCGGCCTCAATGGCCCTTGTGCATCCCGCGTGACCGGTAAGCGCCTCGATCTTCGCCAGCGCCTTCAAAACGAAACAGGTATGAAAATGATCGATGAAATCCCTCACCCCATCCGCCGCATAGAACCAGGAGCCGTCATCCCGTTGCTGCCCGAGGACAAAGTTGAGGTTGCGTTCCGCGGCTTGCCGATAATCATCCCGGTCGAACTGCAGCGCTGCTGCGGTGAGGAGAAACGCGCGGTACGCGCTCGCGTTGACGACCGCGCCGTTCTCATCGAACGGGTTGTACCCTGCTGCGGCACAGCTCGTCGATATCTCGCGGTCCTTGATGTCCTGAAATGCGTGCTCGCCGATCGACTGCATCACATCGAGCCAGCGCTGCTGCTGGTCGAGCTCATACACCGAAAGAAACGCCTCGTACACATACGGAGTCGTCGTTATCAGCGGCGTGCCCTTAGCCATCACACCAGTGCGAGTCACCCAATCGAAGGGATAACCCCAGCAGTAATGCTTCCAGCCCGGACACCTTGACTGCTCAAGCGCCTCGAGAAACTCCACCGCCCTGTCGTAGTGGGCCGCCTGGCCAGTCACCGCAGCCAAGCGTGCGAATCCCATCGCGTAATGCGCGTCTGCGATCGGAAAGCGCAGCTTCGGCCCAAACAGCCGCCGTGCCGCCGGCAGGAACGCCTCGCTCAGAATCATCGGAGCAACCGCGAACGTCCCGAGCAACCGGTGCCGGTAGTAAAGCGCCTTTGCACGACCGCCAAAGTGGCCCGCAAAGTAGCTCTGGTGATCATACGAGTACGCCCCGTACGCGGAGAGCCATCCGACGAACCGATTGATTGCTGCCTGCAGCGCAGCGGGACGGCGATCTTGCAACTTAGTTCCGCCTATCCTTGTGCCTCATCCAGAGGCCGAACCATAGCAGGCGGCAAGCTCTCCACGGCGTGATAGAAGCCTCAGTCACCCCGTCTTACCGGAGGCGAGTCGGCGAAATGCCGGATTCTCAGCTCGCTCCGTCCCGACGGAGCACGACCTTGATCGTCTTTAGCAGAATCTTCAGGTCCAGCCACAGGCAACGCTGACGAATGTACCGCAGATCGAGCCGCACCATGTCGTCGAACGATGTGGTGCTCCTACCCTCGACCTGCCACAGCCCCGTGATACCAGGACGGACCTCCAGCACGCGCCGCAGGTGCCACGACTGATACTTCTCCGCTTCATACGGCAGCGGCGGTCGAGGACCGACGAGACTCATGTCGCCCTTGAGCACGTTGAAGAGTTGCGGCAACTCGTCGAGGCTGGTTCTTCTGATGATGCGCCCCACTTTGGTAATGCGGGGATCCGCGTTCATCTTGTATAGAGGCCGCTCGCTATCGCCCTGATTGATCTCCTCGAGCTTGCCCTCGATCAGGTTGGCGACATACTCACGATGGATGCGGTCGTCGGCGTTCGCGTACATCGACCGGAACTTGTAGAACACGAACGGCACACCGCCCTTTCCAAGACGGACCTGACGGAAGATGATGGGTCCCGGCGAGGTCAGCGCCACGGCGAGGGCCGTCCCCAGCATCAGCGGCGACGAGAGCACGAGCGCGATCAGTGCCCCGACAACGTCCACGACGCGCTTGGCGAAAGCATCGAACGCGCTCTCCTTCGTCCGCTCGTCGAACAGGAACATAAGCGTATCGGGCATCTCGCGCGTGTCGCTCATCAAGCTCTCAAAGAGATGATGCGGATAAGTGCACGATGAGATGGACACCGGATACTTCGCCGTCCGCCACTCGACACCGTTGACGAAAGCACGCACTCCGTGCTCGTCCGTATGCGGCAACAGCAAGGCGATGCGATCCTTGGCGATGTAACCGAGAATGTCCGTCTCGCGCTTGTTGCGGCTCAGAAGCTCGAGAAGATCCTCGACGACTGCGAATCCGCCCCCCTGATCGGAATTAACACGAACGAGCACCAACGACAGGGGCGAATTCGTTCGATCGGCGCGCCGCTTTTCGATGCGCAACTGCCTGAAGAACTGCTGCGTCGACAGGATCTCCGACTCTGAGCATTCCATCGCCGCCGCCGGCGTCGGCACGACAGAAAGCGCGGGGCTCGGCTCTTGCGTGCGAGCGGGGGCATCGCGAGAAAGCGGAGCGCTCACCAATGATCCCTTTGTCGTGTTAGCCATTTGCAATGCCTTCGAACGCCCCACGCGAAACACCTTGCCGCCCGCTCTGAGGCGCACCTCGGGCATGCGCGGCGCGGCACGCCGGCATGCCCTGTCGGCCTTGCGTGCCGGGACCGTTGATTAGAGTTGGCCGCCCGGCTCGCGAAGTATACCGCCGGAGTCAATGCAGAATATGAGACCTGCCGCCGATTCTTCCCTGGTCTTTGTTGCATTTTTACAACCCACTGAAAGCCGGCGCTCCCTCCTGCGGAAACGTCGCTCGAGTGGGGCCGGTGTGGGGGCCCAAGCAGGAACACAAAGCCGCCAGCTAAGCAGCCTCAAACGATGATTCTTCGCGCCTCTCCCCACCTGAACGCCGGCCGGCGCCCAACCAAGCTGTTCACGCGCCCGGATGATGTGGGCTGACGTCTGGCTCCTCCATTGGGAGAGGTTGACACCGATTCTCGATCTCGATCGGGCAATTTTCAACACCGTCCACTACGGACCCGCAGCAGTCGACTCCCAGCGCGCTAGAAAGCGATCCCAGCATATGAAGCGGTCCACTTCAATCGCGGAAGGATCTCGCATGCACGCTGAGCCGTTCGCCAGTCATCCATCATCGTATCCAATCGTACTTCCACGGCAGATCGGGTTCCGTCAGAGTCCCGCCGTCCTGTTGCGCCAGATCTTGACGCTCGGACAACCTGAAGACCTCACGCTTCGCTTCTAGGCAAGAATGAGGACCCGAATGGACACGACCAATGAACGACAACGAACGTGGGCTTCGGTCCGCCCCTATACCGCCGTCAACACTATCGAGGCATGCTCCCTTTCGCGTCGCACGCAGGCCCAATATTCGTCCCTGATGCGTTCGAATATCGGGGCCCGAGCGGGCATCTCGCGTTGCTCGACCTGGCTGACTATGCCAAGCTCCATCAGCGTGCCCGCCAGGGCAATCTCGTCCGCGACCTGGAGCTCCGTGCGGTCAACCGGTCGTCGCTCGAAGGGTATTTCGAGCGTCTCGCACAGCCGCCCGATGATACAGACAGTGATGCTCTCGAGACATCCTTCATATGATGGCGGCGAGATCACGCAGCCGTCGCGGACGATGAGCACGGCGGAGCCTGTGCCCTCGGCGATGCGTCCCCATGGGTTAAGCAGCACCATATCGTCGAATCCCTGTGCCCTGCCCTCGATTCGAGCCAACCGGCCTATCTGATAATTCGCGGCCGACTTGATCCTTGCAGGCAGTCCCGTGTCCAACGGACGTTGCCAAGTGCTGACACCGATCTTGATACGTCCCGGGAGACGCTTCTCTTGGTGGTAGCAAGTGATCGCGAGATCGCTAACCGTTCCTTCCCCCCAATGCCCCTCCCGCGCATAGACTGTCGGCCGAATCCACAAATCCTTTTCGGGGACGCACAGCTTGCGGACCAGCAACGCACAGGCGTGCTCGAACTCCTCATACGGGAGCGCGAAGGGAAGGTGCATCAAACGAGCCGAATTAACCAACCGCTCGTAATGCGCGCGCAGCGCCAACAGCGACAACGTTTGCTCGTCGTGGCTCCAATAACCTTTGATCCCCTCGAACACGCTGATACCACGGATCAGCGCTTCCGATGCAATATGTACCGTTGCATCATCCCATCCCGTAAGCTTACCGTTCATATAGACGAACGGCGGTCTCTGCAATTGCGCCATGTGCTTACCTCATACGTTTCCGAAGCCCGAGATAGCCGATCGTCCTCTCAATGCTCTCAAACTTCAGAATACACGCTCACCGTGTTCCAAGCGGCTGCCACGAGCCTTGTGATTCCCAGAGCCTTCTCCAGGTAGGCAGAGCGAGCTCCCACACCATATTGCGGCGAAGCGCCCTGCGCGCCTTCGCGTTACTCCCAATCTCTCGAGCTCCATGCGCATGTCCTCAATCGGACCGTGATCGTAACGGGTATCGCCACAGATCAGATGCGCAGTGACCGTTCCTCGAGGAGGCTGCTCGGCGTACCGATCCTACATCAGCACCTCCGCTCGCGGCCCGGCCTTTCGCCCGACGTCAGAGGACGAACTTTCGGACATAGAAGGCTTCCGCGTGCCCCTCGGGGGCGTTGCACTCGATACCGCGTATTCGCAGCATCGCCATGAATGTGTCTTCCGTGAACCAGCGGCGCGAACGCTGCGTCGCAAACCCCTTCATCAGCATCCGCACCTTCCGGCGGCAGTTGCGTAAGCTGATCGGTATAAAACCGTTCGGCGAGCCCAAGCCGCCGTCGTACTTGACGATCTCGTACTCGAGAATCATATGATCGCGAAACGTGTTCCAGGTCAACTCCGACACGAGCCGATGATCCTGGTGCAGATCGTTCCCCGCATGCGTGAAGATCAGATCCGGCGACACCTCCTGCTTCAGCCTCTCGAAATAGTCCTTCACTTCGGCGTGCACCGTCGGGAAGTAACCGTCTCGAAAATCGGCAACGCGAATATCCGCTTTCTTCGCACCCTTCAGGAACCGGCGGGCACTCATCACGGCCTCTCGCTCGCGAGGCCCGGCGCCGCTGAGGACGACCCAAAAGACGGAGACCGGCGAAGGCCTTCCGATCAGCTCGAGTATCGCACCGCCGCAGCCAAGCTCGATGTCGTCCGAATGGGCGCCGATGCACAGCACCTGCAGCGTGCCCCGCTTCGCAGGAAGCAACCTCAGCATGCCCCTATTTCCGCCAGAGCATCCACGGACAGTTGCCCTGCGCTTCCATGCGATCGTACGTGATCTTGTCCTTGAAGGTGTCCATCGATTGCCAAAAACCGCGATGCTGGTACGTGACGAGCCGCCCCTTCTCGATCAGGCGCGCAAACGGCTGCTCCACGAGCTCCTCACCTTCGTTTATGTAATCGAAGATCTCCCGACGCAGCACGAAGAACCCGCCGTTTATCCACAGCTCGCCGTCGTCCATCGCGCCCATCCCGGTAACCACTCCGCCCTCCGTCGCCCGCACCGTGTGAAAGCTATGGAGACTGCGGACGGAAGCCAAACAAGCTATCGCCTCGTTGCGTTCGAATAGCGCAATCATCTCGTCGAGCGGGATGTCAGAGAGACCGTCCGCGTAGTTCGCGAGAAACGCCGGCTCGTTCTCGACGAATCGTCTTACGCGCAGAAGACGCTGACCGATGTTACTGTGCAGCCCCGTGTCGACGAAGGTGATGCTCCAGTCGTCTGTGTCACGACTCAAGAGCTGCACTTCCCCGTTCCCCGGACGCAGCACGAAGTCGTTCGTGAGCTCCTCACGGTAATTGAGGAAATACTCCCGAATGAGATCGCCGCGGTAACCGAGGCACAGAATGAACTCCGTGTGGCCGAAGTGCGCGTAGTAGCGCATCAGGTGCCATAGAATGGGACGGTGACCGATATTGACCAGCGGCTTCGGTATCGTGTCCGAGTGCTCGCGCAGCCGCGTGCCCAGGCCGCCGCAAAACAGTACGACCTTCATGCTTGCCTACCTCCCTCAACCGCCGCGCCCAGCGGACGCAGCAACTCGACGTCGACGAGCGCGTCGGCCGCCTCTGCAATCAACTCGAACGGCAATCCCGATCTCTCAGCGATGTCCAGAAGGCTTTTCGATCCGTCGGACTGGTTGAGGACCCACAACAATGCATGCTCGAACTCACCCGGATGACGTCCGCCGGTCGACCGAAACAAGCCGCGCTTACCGAGGCGCGGCTCGCACTTCGGACTTAGATTCAGATATCTCGCGTTTCGCTCGAGCACGCGGACGATCTCGGCGCACGCAAAGAGCGACTCGGCGAGCGCGGACCGCTCGATCAGCGTGAAATCGTCGGCGGACGTGTGATACTCCGGGTACTCGTTGTTCGGCGTCCGGGTCAGCCGCCCGACGGGCAGATCGAAGCCCGGCGAGCATAGCTGCCGCTCGTCGTAGCCGTAAGGGGAAAAATCGATCACTCGCGCGGACGGGCTGATGCGGCCCAGAACATACCGAGCGACCTGGTCGATCTCCGCGTCCCCGCGCCGGCTGCGCTTGAACGTCAGCGGACCGGGATCGCCGACGAGACCGACGACCAATCCGTGACGAACGCGGCGAACACCTTCCTCGTTGCGGGCAAGCCAAGTGATCGATCCGATCGTTCCAGGCGCAAAGACGAAGCGGTACGTGTAGCGCGGCTCGGATCCGCGCAGTTCCTTGGCGAGGAGAGCGGCGAGCGCGATGCCGGTCAGATTGTCGTTGCAGAGTGAGGGATGGCACACGTGGGTGAAGACCAGGACCTCGTCCGATGAGGTACCCGGCACGATGCACTCACCGTAGGTCAGGGACCCGGACTTGAAGTCGCTGTCGATCCTTACCCGGTAGCGTCCCGGCCGCAGGCTCTCGAGCGAGCGGTGTGTCAGGCAGAATCCCCAGTCCTCCCGGTAGTAACTGGTGCGGTAAGGTATCCAGTCCGGATGCTCCGGGATCGAGTGCAGGTGAGGCCGCAGCTCCTCGAGCGGCACGACGGCGTCCACCGGCGCGCTGTAGCTCATGAGGTGCAGCGGGTGATCGCGCATATCCACGACGCGCTGACCGCTCTCGTCCGCGATCCAGGCTTCCCGTACGTTCCATTCGCGCGGCACTTCCCAGTCGAACACCGGCGTGCCGGACGGCACCTCGACGATCTCGAGGGGCACTTCGGCCGCAACCCGAGCAAGCGTCTTGCGAACACCGTCACCGGTGATGCTGCGGCAGATCCGGTACAGCTCGCGCATCAGTGACCACGCGGCGTCCATGCGGTCTGCGCACGCCGCCAAACTGGCGAGGCCCGGAAGCGGGACCCGACGGGCGTTGCCGGATTCCGGCTGCTCGCTCACCGCGCCGAGCCCTCGTCCGCCGTCCGCAGCAGGCTCTCGTACGCCGCCGAATCGAAATCCGGGTACGTCGCATCGCGTTCGTTCATAATCAAGCCGCTCTCCATTGGCCATCGAATGGCGAACGCCGCATCGTTCCAACGCGCGCCGAAAGCGAGCTCCGGACGGTGGTAGTCGGTCATCTGGTAGAAGACGTCCGTATCGTCCTCCAGGGTTTGGAAGCCATGCAGCATCATCGGCGGAATGTAGAGCGCGTTCTGCTCGCGTGCCGACAGCTCGATACCGAAGTGCTTCAAGTAGGTGCGCGAGGCCGGACGCAAATCGACGATGACGTCGTAGATCCGTCCTCGCGTGCAACGGACGAGCTTCCCTTCTCGAGACGGAGGCAGCTGCATATGCATTCCGCGCAGCGTCCCGCGCCTGCGGTTGTGCGACACGCTCGCTTGCACCAACACCGTCGGCAAACCGTGACCGCCAAACTCCTCGACGCACCACGTCCGCGCAAAGTAGCCTCGGAGGTCGGAATACGCCTCGATCTCGACTACGAATGCTCCGGGAAGGGGCGTTTCGTGAAATCTCACTTCAAATCCAGTAGAAGTCGGCGTCTATCTGCTTCGTCGCTTGCAGGTACTTCAACTGCTTGAGGCGGGTGAAGGCCCGGAACTGATAGGTGTCCGGGCCGAGCTGAATCCGCTCGAACAGCTCCCTGAGCTGCCGGGCACCGTCTCGCGCGGTGTAGCTGCACTTGAACCCCGGAAGCTCCCGATGGATGCGCTCGAAGCTTACGCGATAACTTCGGTTGTCGGCAGAGGGGGGGCCGACGGTCACCTCGCAGCCGGGAAACTCCTCCGCGACGATCGCCGCGATCTCTCGGACCCGATAGTTCTCCGAATCTTGACCGACGTTGAAAATCTTGCCCCGCACGGCCTCTTCCGGAGCGCACAAACACCGATAGATCGCCTCGCAGATATCGAGCACGTGGACCAACGGCCGCCACGGGCTACCGTCACTCACCATCGCGATCCGCCTCGTCGTCCACGCCAGCGCGCATAGATCGTTCAAGACGATATCGAAACGCATTCTGGGCGACGGCCCGTAAGCAGTGGCGTTCCGCAGGAAGACCGGTGCGAAGTCCGCGGAAGCCATGGCGCCGACGTCGCGTTCGACCAGCACCTTGCACTCCGCGTAGGCCGTCTGAGGATTCGGCTTCGTCTCCTCGTCGAGGAAGTCACCCGAGCCGGCTCCGTAGACGCTGCACGAGGAGGTGTAGACGAAGCGCCGTATGCCGACTCTCTGCGCCAGCCTCGCCAGATGAACGGATCCGAGATGATTGATCTTGTGCGTCACTTCTGGATTGTTCTGCCCGAGCGGGTCATTCGAAAGCTCGGCGAGATGCACGACGGCATCGCACCCCCGAAGATCGTCCTCGGTAACGCGCCTCAGATCTTTGTTCAACGTGAACGGCGACGCGGGCAGGTTAGCATCGTCGCTGTAAAGCCACCCGTCGCGGTAGAAGCCCGTGTCGAGTCCCCGTACGTCTATGCCGCGTTGCAGAAGGTATGGCGCGAGGACGGCTCCGACATACCCATTTACACCGGTAACGAAGACTTGCATGTTGAACCCGCCGTTATATCGTTATAGGACACTTGGAGCCGTTCCTTGCGATACGGCCGAAGCCATTCTAGCAACTGGAGCAGGCGGGAAGCTTGACTGACCGCACGATTTGTTCGGGGTCCCGCCGACGAGCCCTGCTTTACCTGGGCCTAGGGAACCGCCCGCCAGCGGCTGCCTTGGGCCAAACGTCCAGCCGGGGCAGCCACGACATCCGCAAACGGCGTCACACTAAGACGGTATAGAATCGGGCAAACTTGCGTTGCGGGGTACGAGCTGCTCGAGCCGGCTCCGCCTCGCGCACGAAATCACACCGTTCCACCGAGGACTACCGTGACCGCCAACTCATCGCGCTCCGAGCCGCTATCGCCCCTGCAAGCACGACCGGCAGGCTCGCCGTGCAGGTTCTGCCGTCAGCCGCTGAGGCATACCTTCGTAGACCTGGGCATGTCGCCGCCATGCCAGACGCACATCACGGCCGAGCAGCTGAACTCGATGGAGGCGTTCTACCCGCTGCACGCCTACGTCTGCGAACACTGTTTCCTGGTCCAGCTCGAAGAGTTCGTCGGACCTGCCGATATCTTCAGCGAGTACGCCTACTTCTCCTCGTATTCGGACAGCTGGGTAGCCCACGCCAAGCGCTACGCGGACCAGATGTGCGAAATACTCGGTCTGGGCGCCCAGAGCAGCGTCATGGAGATCGCGAGCAACGACGGCTACCTGCTCCAGCACTTCGTCGCCCGCGGTATCCCTGTACTGGGCATCGAGCCGGCGGCTAACGTGGCCGAGGCAGCGAGACAGAAGGGCGTTCGGACGATCGTCAAGTTTTTCGGTTACGCAACGGCCCTGGAGATCGCGAAGGAGTACGGCAAACCGGACTTGCTTCTCGGCAACAACGTGCTCGCCCACGTGCCGGACCTGAACGATTTCGTCTCCGGCATGAAGGCGCTCCTTGGCGAGCGAGGCACGCTCACGATGGAGTTTCCTCACCTCTATCGCCTGATGCAAGAGAATCAGTTCGACACCATCTATCACGAGCATTTCAGCTATTTCTCGCTGATGACCGTCGAGAAGGTGTTCGCCGCACACGGCCTGACTCTCTTCGATGTGGAGGAGCTCCCGACACATGGCGGCTCGCTGCGCATATACGCGCGGCACACCGAAGACCTGACGCGGCCCGTTTCCAGACGGCTCGTGGACCTTCGCGAGCGGGAGCTTTCAGAAGGGTTCGCCACGCTGGAGAAGTATGCGGGCTTTACCGAGCAAGTCCTCGCGACGAAGCGGGATATCCTACGCTTCCTTATCGAGGCGAAGGCCGCCGGTAAGAAGATCGTCGGTTACGGCGCGCCCGGCAAGGGCAACACGCTCCTGAACTACTGCGGAATTCGCACGGATTTTCTCGACTTTACCGTCGACCGTAATCCATACAAGCAAGGCAAATACACGCCGGGAACGCACATACCCATCCTCGCGCCCGAGGCGATACGGGAAGCCCGCCCCGATTACATCTTCATCCTGCCGTGGAACCTGCGCGATGAGATCATCAGCTCGCTCGATTACGTGCGGGCGTGGGGCTGCCGCTTCGTCATACCGATTCCGAAGATCCAGGTCGTCGACTAACTCTTTCTTTCACAAGAGGAAGCCATCGTGATCCCATTTCTGGACCTCAAGGCCCAGTACACCAGCATCAAGTCGGAAATCGACACCGCGATTCGAGGGGTGCTCGACAGCTGCGGTTACATCCTCGGCCCGGAGGTAGCAAAGCTCGAGGAAGAGTTTGCCGCCTACTCCGGAGCGCAGTTCGGCATCGGCGTCAACAGCGGCACGAGCGCGCTGCATCTGTCGCTTCTCGCTGCGGGCATTGGACCGGGAGACGAGGTGATCACGGTGCCGTTCACGTTCGTCGCCACGATCGCGGCAATCGAATACGCCGGCGCAAAACCCGTGCTCGTCGACATCGACCCGAAGACCTACAACATGGACCCGGCCGCGCTCGAGGCCGCGATCACTCCGCGAACCCGTGCAGTGATCCCCGTGCATCTGCACGGCCTGATGGCCGAGATGGACCCGATTCTCGAAATCGCCCGCCGCCATAATCTCGTCGTGATCGAGGACGCGTGCCAGGCCCATGGCGCCGAGTACAAAGGCAAACGCGCCGGCAGCCTCGGGGACCTCGCAGCCTTCAGCTTTTATCCCGGCAAGAACCTCGGTGCGTACGGCGAGGGCGGAATGGTCGTGACCAGCAACCCGGATCTCGCTAAGAAGGTGCGGATGCTGCGCGACTGGGGCGCCGAGAAGAAGTACCACCACGTCCTCAAGGGTTACAACTACCGGCTCGAAGGCATTCAAGGCGCCGTGCTTCGCGTGAAGCTTCGGCATCTCGAGGCCTGGACGGAGGGCCGGCGCAGAGCCGCTGCACACTATGATCGGCTTCTTGGCGCCGCCGGCATCGTGATTCCGGAGCCGAAGCCCTACCAACGCCACGTGTATCACGTGTATGCGATCCGCACCACGCAGCGTCAGGCATGGCAGGAAGCGCTCAACGCCCGAGGAATCCAGACCGGCATACACTACCCGTTCCCGGTGCATCTGCTTCCAGCCTACTCCGACCTTGGATACAAGTCGGGCGACTTCCCGCACGCGGAGCGCGCGGCAGCGGAAGTGCTCTCCCTGCCGATGTTCCCGGAGCTCACCACGGAACAATGCGAGACCGTCGCGCGAGCGGTCATCGAGCTCGCCGAAAGCAAACTCGCGGCGGCCTCTTGAACCTACGTGAGCCGAAAAGAGCGGCGTCCGCCACACATCCTTGCGGACGCCGCCCTCTCGCACGCAAAGCGGGACCGATTTCGCAAATTCCGTGTACGCCGGTATTCTTTTTTGAACTGCTGTCAGTATGATTGTTGCGTGGCGCTCCGAAGGCGCGCGGCCGACTATCCGTCAACCAGAACGTAGAAGCCCACATGCCCATCACTGAATCAGTGCAGCTCGGCAGCAACGTCCGTATCTTTCACCCCGACTTGGTCAACCTTTACGGCTGCCGCATCGGCGACGACTCGAGGATTGGAGCGTTCGTCGAGATTCAGAAGAACGCGCATGTCGGCGCTCGCTGCAAGGTGTCCTCACACACCTTTATCTGCGAAGGCGTCACGATTGAGGACGAGGTGTTCATCGGTCATGGCGTCATGTTCACGAACGACATCTATCCGCGAGCGACGAACCCGGATGGGTCTCCTCAGAGCGAGGCGGATTGGAAGGTGATCGAGACTCGGGTCTGCAAGCGGGCATCGATCGGTTCGAACGCCACGATTCTCGCCGGCATCACGATCGGAGAAGGCGCGCTCGTCGGCGCCGGCGCGGTCGTAACGAAAGACGTCCCCCCTTACGCCATCGTCGCCGGAGTTCCGGCCAAAGTCGTAGGTGATACTCGGAACAACAAACGTTAAGGGATACACATGATCAACATCGGCGTCATCGGCTACGGCTACTGGGGCCCAAACCTGGTCCGTAACTTCGCAGAACTGGAGGGCGCGAACGTCGCTGCCGTGGCGGATCTCGATCCGAAGAAGCTCGAGGTCGTCAAGCGACGCTACCCGTCGGCGAAGGTTACGACACGCGTCCAGGATCTGCTCGAAGATCCGTCGATTCACGCGATCGCGGTCGCGACGCCGGTGAACACGCACTACGAGCTCGGGATGGCGGCGCTCAGGGCGGGGAAGCACCTCTGGGTCGAGAAACCGATGACCGAGACGATCGAGCAAGGCAACGAGCTCGTCGAGGAAGCTCAGAAGCGCAACCTGGTGCTGCTCGTTGATCACACGTTCATCTACACGGGAGCAGTCCGGAAGATGCACGAGATCGTCAAGGCAGGCGAGCTCGGCAAGATGCTGTACTACGACTCGGTGCGCGTGAATCTCGGCCTCTTCCAGCGTGACGTGAACGTGATCTCTGACCTGGCCGTCCACGATTTCGCGATTCTGGACTTTCTACTCGGCGAGCATCCTGTCGCCGTGTCCGCGAGCGGGATCAACCATTTCCCCGGAACGCCGGAGAACCTGGCGTTCATCACGTTGTTCTACGACTCGGGCTTGATTGCGCACTGTAATGTCAGCTGGTTGGCTCCGGTGAAAGTGCGCCAGATTCTCGTCGGCGGCAGCAAGAAGATGATCGTTTACGACGATCTCGAGCCCAGCGAGAAGCTCAAGATCTACGATAAGGGCGTCAGCTTCACCGATGATCCGGCGCAGATTCATGAGATGCGCGTCGGCTACCGCACCGGAGACATGTGGGCGCCGAAGCTCGACGGAACGGAAGCGCTGCGCGTCGAAGGAGAACATTTCGTCGACTGCATCCGCAACGGGAAGACTCCGGAGTCGGACGGCAGATTCGGCGTACGTGTGGTCGAGTTGATTGAAGCCGCTACCAATTCGATGCGCAGCCGCGGCGAAACGGTGTACGTACGGCGCGACCCCAACGACCGACGGCAAGCGCGCATGCCGCGGAGGCGTTACGACCGCGGCAGCCCCATCCCTACCGCAATTCGATCGAAGTAATTCCAATGAGGCTGACTTCGGCGGCCTACTCGCGGCCGAAGTCACGCCTCAAGGTGACAAAGGCCGCGTTCTCGTCGAAAGCGTCCGCCGCATCGACACGCCTGTTTCTCTCGAGCGAGAACCCCAAGGAGGAGCTCCGTGCGAGCCGGCGAGACACGGTCAACCTAAGAAACTGATCCTCGCTCTCGGCCGCGATTTCCCCGTACTCCTGAGCGAGAACGGTCACGTATCCCTCGATCTGCCACATGGGGTTCAGCCGGCGAGAACCTCCGGCGGTGACGCTCGTTGAGTCATTATCGAGGCTCGGCTCGTTCTCAAACTCGTCCTCGAACGCGCTTAGCGATACGTTGAATCGCCCGCGTTCGCTGCCCATCTCGAAGCTTGCGCCGGCACTCCGCCGGCGCAAAGGGCTCCGGCTCAGGATTACTCCCTGCAAACGCCCGTCGACCCCTTGTGGAAGCGACGGGAGGCCGCTGACATCGGGAGCACTGCCCGAGAAACCGCCTGTCGCGAAGAGTTGCCCGGCATCCGTCAATTCCCGCCCGCCCCAGAGCGTGAGCCGCGACCGGCTGCCCAAAGCCCGGCTCCAGTTGAGCCTCATTACCCACGTCGCATCGGCGTCGCCTCCGATCTCGACCCGGCCGCGCCCGGCACTGACGGCCGCCTCACCAGACGCGAGCTCCCTCCGATACTCGAGCATCGCTGTCTTGAACCTGTAGGACTCGGGCTGCACGTCGAACTCGTTCCTGCTTTGCTCGAAGCGCACGGCGACGCGGGTAACTGGGTCGATCAAGCGGGAAACGCCCACACGCGCCGTCGTGAGGTCGCTGTCCAGCTCCGAAGTTCCATCGAAACGCCGGGTCGAGACGTAAGCGCTCGCCTCGAACGTGTTGCGGTCGCCGAGCGGCAACGCGATGCTCGGGCCGAGTGACGTGACCGACGTTCGTTCGCGATTCTCCGGGCTGATCGGGGCTCGGGGATCCGTGCGCACCTGCCCGCTCCCATAGCGCACGTCCCACCAGAACCGGTTGGGCACGGCGTGCAGTGCGACCTGGCCATCTACGGAGCCAAGCAGCTCGTCGTCGTCCGGCAGATCCGCCCCGTACTTGGCGAACTGCAGATCGCCAACGAGCGACCCTCGGAGCCGGTTACCCTCGTGCCGCGTGTCGAACCCAGCAGCTATCCGAGTGATGTCCGACCGTGTCTCGGCTGCGTCCCGATTGAGGTTATCGGACTGGCCGAGGTCCAGCCCCACGTAGGCGGTCGGACGCTCATCCGGCGTCGGCTCCTGCGCGACAACCGTCGACTCCTGCGCAACGAGCGTCGGCTCTTGCGCAAGGGTCGACCGCGGGCCTATGAATGCTGCAGAGAAGATGCACGCCGAGATTGCGAGCTTCGAGCGCGTGGATGTCAAAGTCCCCTCATGACGCTAGCGAATCATTGTAGCCGTAGTATCCATAGCCCCCGCCCGGCTCTGACGTGTCCCAACTTTGGTTGAGCACACAGCCGATCGCCTTCGTTTGATCCAGACGCTCGAGGGCTGCGAGCACCGCTTGCTGAGGCGTGTCGTTCGCCCGCACGACCACCACGACCTGACCCACTTGGGTGGCCAGCACCGGCGCTTCCGTCGTAAGCAGCAGCGGCGAAGAGTCAAAGACAATGATGCGCCCCCCCATGTCGGCCCAAAGGGTCTCGCACAAATCCTCCATACGTTTGCTCGCAAGCAGCTCCGATGCGTGCGGGTCTCGAGATCCGGCCGGCAAGATCGACAGCCCATCGACATTGGTCGGCATTACCAGCGAGTCGAAGTCGAGGCTCGGGTCACGCAGCAAATCCGTAAGCCCGGGCTCTCGCTCGGCACAGAAGAGTTGCGTCAGGTGCGGCTTGCTGCAGTCCCCATCGACCAGAACAACGCTCCAATCCCGCTCGCGTGCAATGCTCAGACACAGGTTCACGCAGGTAAAGGTCTTCCCCTCGCCTGCGAGCGCCGACGCGACCATGATCAGGTTGCCACGAGGCACCGGGGGATCGACACTCGGATTGGCGTTACGGACCAATGGTCGCTTGATCGCCCTGTATTGCTCGGCGAGCCGGCGCTGCTCTGCGTCGGGCGCGAGCAGGCCTTGTGCCCGAAGCTGTGCGTAGTCGATCAGGACACGCTGCCCGGCGTATGCATGCTCCCGCGGTATAACCGTTGCTAGTCTCTGGGGCGAGGGCCTCCTCGACGCGGGCGGAAGCTGAGCTCTCGCCTGTAGCTTCTGCAGCGCCTCCTCTATACGGCCCATCAGATTCCGCCCAATAGCGAATGCACACCCGGGCCGACTGCCTCGTACAACGCAGCGCCTGCTACGAGTACCACGATACCTCCGATCGCCGCCGAGAACGACGCGAGCGCGAGATAGCGCCGCAACGTAGCTCGAGGAGTGAGCGACACGCGGCTAACGCTGCCGAGCACTGGATAGCCCGTCAGCGCTTGAAGCGTCCGCGCACTCGTGAACACGGGTTTGAGCTGTGCGAGCAGATAGCTCAGCCCGCCGCCGCAACCCAGCGCGGCAGCAAGCACGGCGGCCAGGAGCAGCAGGCGCGGCGGCGCGACAGGCTCGAGCTCCGTGCGCGGCGGATTCAGGACTCGAAACTCGACCTGGTCCGTAGCAGACGCCTGCTCGGACAGCTGCTGTGTCTCGCGACTTCGGATTAACGCCTGGTACTGATCATTGATGACGTTGTAGTCCCGGTTCAGCCGCGCGAGCTCCGCTTCGACGCCCGGCACCTCGTCGATCAGTGCCTGGAGTTCCTCTAGCCGCCGTTCGCGGTCGCGAATATCGGCCTCGAGAGTAGCAATTTCGGCCTCGACCTCGTTCAAAGCGATCTGCAGGGCTTGATACACGGGGTTGGCGCCGAGCGTCGAGAGCTGCATGTCCGCATTGGAGATACCGAGGGCGCGCAACTGCTCCGCGCGTTGCGCTTCGAGGCGCTCCAGCGCCTCCCTTCGAGCGACGACCTCGGGGTGGCGCTCGGTGTACTGAAGAAGCAGGCGGTCGAGCTCTGCTCGCTGGTCGCGTATGCGAGCGTCGATGCTGTTCGCGGGAGGCTCCCGGCTCGCGCTCGAATCCTCGACCAGCAAAGGCGCTTCGCTCGTGAGCTGTTGCCGCAAGCGCTCCCGGCGGGCTTGCGTCAGGCGCAAAGTTCGAGCGGTCTGGTCCAGAGCCTCCCGCTCACGCTGCATCCGCTCGAAGTAGTTACCTTCCGACCCCGGCAGCTTGCCGGCATTTTCCCGCTGAAACTGTGCTAACGCTTGCTCCGCCTGTTCCAAGCGCGCTGCGTACTCGGCTATCCGCTCGTCCAGGAAGCGCGCCGCCACGTCGGTACCTTGCCGGTTCGCACTGAGGGTGTCCTCGATCAGCGAGTTCAGCAAGGAGCGCACGACGCCCTCGGCCACTTCCGGGCGCTCGTCCCGAACCCGGATCGTGAAGATGGAGCTCAGCCCGGAGCGACCCCCCATATCGGGTCCGGCCGGCGACGCTTCGATCACGATGTTGGACCTCAGGTCCTCCAAGATCGCCTCACGCCTGGCCGGACTCACCGACACCGTGTCGATGCCGTTCTCGTTCGCAACGCGCTCCAGATACGCACGCCCGAGCAGCGCCTGGCGCACGTACAACAGATGCGTGGCGATGTCCGGCGCGACGATCCGGTCGCCCAGCAACGGCCGCAGCACCGATGAGCCGTCGACATAGACGCGCGCCGAGGCCTCGAACACGTTTGGCAACCATATGACGACGCCTAAACCGACGAGCGTGACGGCCCAAGCCGCGAGGGCCGCGTACCACCGAAACCGCCATGCGCTCCGGAGCTCGGACAGAATCTGATGGAACAGCTCTTGCATCGGCGCGCGTCTAGAACACTGCCTCCGGAATGATGACAATGTCGCCGGGCTGCATGACCATGTTCTCCTCGATGCGGCCGCGGTTCAATAGATCGTCGAGCCGCACGCGGATCTCTCGGCTCTCGCCGTCGACCGTCCGGATGACTCGCGATCGATTGCCCGCCGCGAACCGAGTAAGCCCGCCGACCTCGATCATCACGTCGAGTAACGTCATCCTATCCCGATAGGGGACGGCGCGCGGCTGCGCAGCTTGACCCAGCACGCGAATCTGGCGGCCGAACGTGCCGACGAAGCCCTGCACGATGACGTTGACTTCCGGGGCTCGAATGTACTCGGAAAGCACTTGCTCCATCTCGCGCGCAAGCTGAGTCGGCGTCTTGCCGACCGCCTCGATGTCCTCGATTAGCGGCGTGGAGACACGTCCGTCCGGGCGGACGGGCACTGTCACGGAAAGATCGGGCTGGCCCCAGACGAAGACCTGAAGCGTGTCCCCGGGACCAATCAGGTATTCACCCGTCTCGGATGCGGTCGCAGCGGGCAACGCATTGCGTTGCTCCTGCGTGTGGCCGCAGCCCGCCAACAGTGCACCGAACACCAAGACAGGCACGAGGCGGAGAAATAAAGCGTCGAGTATTCTCATGTCATTCGGGACGCCTTCACAAAGACTCCAACAAGCGCTGCGCGTCTGCCCGCTGGCCGAACTCGGGTTCTCGTAGCAACTCGACGAGGACGGCGCGGGCTTCGGCGGAACGCCCGAGCGCCGCAAGACCTTCGGCCAGATGGTAGCGGATTTCAGGCGCTTCCGGTGCCAATTCTGCTGCCCGGGAGAGATGAGCGATAGCGTCCTGTTCACGGTTCTCGGCAAGCAACACCCACCCCAACGTATCGAGCACGGCCGGATTGTCGGGAGCGAGCTGCACCGCACGCTCTGCGAGGGCCAGCGCGCCCGGTCTGTCTAGCGTCCGGCTCAACCATGCAGCGTTATTCAGTGCGATCAGGTTGGAATCGTCGATCGACAGCGCCTGCAGGTAGGCATCCAACGCCGCGTCCAGACGGCCGGCATCCTGCAGCATGCCAGCGTGAGTCAGGACGCCGGTCAGGTGCCGCGGGTTGGACGCGGTCCAGCGCGCAACCGCCTCGAGGGCTTCCTCGTGGCGACCCGCGAGCTGCAGCGCCGATAACAGACGCGTCAGCACGGGCCAGGCCGGCTCCCGGTCGAACGCGGCCGTAAGGCTCGCCACTGCCGCGTCATAGCGCCGCTCCGCGGTCTGAACGAGCGCCTCCAGCTGATAACCCGCACTGTTTGCGGGGAAATCGACCTTGAGCGCATTGGCAATCGAGAGCGCTTCGGCCGCGTTCCCTGCGGCGAGCTCCGCCTCGCCAAGCGCGAAGCGCAATGGCAATGACCGCGGCGCCGCTGTGACGACGCGACGCAATCTCGTCCGCGCTGCTTCGGCCTGCCCGCTCCCGAGCTCCGCTCTGGCGAGAGCGAGCGTTACGCCGATGCGGTTCGGCAGCATGGGCTCAACTCGCGCCAACAATGCCGCAGCTTCCGCAGGACGTCCTTCAGCGAGGGCAAGGATACCCATCAGCACTCCGACTTCCGGCTGGTCAGGTGCAGCGGCCGCAGCGGCGTCTACTTCCTGCTTCGCCTCGGCCAACTCGCCTTGCGCGATATAAAGCTGTGCGAGCGCGAGCCGGGGTGCGGGTGAAGGCGAGTGCTCTGCGGCTCGCCGCAGCAAGTCAGCTGCGTCGCGGACAGCGCCGCGCGCGGCCAGCAATTCCGCGAGCGCAGTCAGAGCTTGGGCATTCGTCGGCTGATCGCGCACGAAGTCGGTCAACACTCGCTCGGCGTCCTGCGCCCGACCTTCCTGCGCCAGCCCGGCCGCAATAAACAGCCGCACCGTCGCATTGTCCGGGTCGAGCTCGGCCGCACGCTCGAACAGCTCCCGCGCACGCGCCGTCTCGCCGCGGATCTGAAACGCGATGGCCGCCGCAACGAGCGCGCGCGGCTCCGCGGGGAATTCCGCCAGAATTTGCTCGGCAACAGCCGTACCCTGCTCGTGCTCGCCCCGTCGGATATCGGCGAACAACTGCAGCAGGCGGCCCTCGAGTGCTTCCGGGCCGCCGTCGAACGCATCCCCGAGCAGCGTCGCTGCGTCGGCGTCCCGTCCCGCGGCGAGATATGCTCGCGCGAGCTGCAGCCGCAGCAGTTCATTGGTCGGATCGAGCGAAGCGGCTTGTTCCAGATAAAGCAAGCCTTGCTCGGTGTTGCCCGTCAGAATGCTGGCTAGCCCACTCAGCAGCCAGATCTGCGGATCGTCGGCCGCGATCCCCTCGACGTCACGGAGAGCGGCGAGGGCCGCGTCCGGTCTCTGCTGACGCAGCCGAGTCTCGGCGAGCAGCTTCACGGCGACTGGATTGCGCGGCGACACCGCCAGCACGGCCAGGAACTGCTGCTCCGCTTGCCCCAGGTTCCCCCGGGCGAGGTTGATCGCACCAAGCAGCACGCGGAGTTGCACCGTGTCCGGCCCGGAACCCACCAGCGGTTGAATCAAGCTCGCCGCTTCATCGAAATTTCCCCGGCGATACGCGAGCAGCGCTTGCAAATAGGCCGTGGCGGTTGCTTGAGGCGCCGATTCCGTCAGCCGCGCCACGGTTCGGTCGAGCGCTTCCAGGTCGTTCCGGGCCACGTCGATCTCCGCGAGTGCCAGCAGCGTCGCCGCCTCGCGGGTCGTGAGGCCCGATGTCCGGTACGCATCGGCCGCACGCAGCAGGTCTGCCGCCGCCTCGGGAAAGCGATCGGTACGCGCGTAAAGATCCGCGCGCGCCGTAAGCAAACGAGGATCTTCCGGGCGCACCGCAAGGGCCTGCCCGAGCAGCCGCTCGGCCTCGACGACATCGTCACGGGTGAATGCGACGCGAGCCCGCACGATCTGTACGCGCGGGTCATCGTTACCGACGAGCCCCGCAAGCGCAGCCTCTGTCTCCGCTAGGCGGCCAAGCCCGAGCAGGACCTCGGCGCGAGCCGTCAAATATGCCGCATCGTCGCCGACAACTGCTTCGGCGGCGTCGAGCACCTCGAGAGCCCGTTGTACCCTTCCGGTTGCAGTCAATGCCTCCGCGAGGCCCAGTGCCACCGATTCGAGAGGCGTACCAAGCTCGAGGGCGCGCTCGAAATCGTCGGCAGCGAGCGCGTAGTTGCCGGTTAGTAGACCCAGCTCGCCGCGCAGCTTCCGCGCATCTCCGTTGCTCGGCTCCGTCTGGATGACGTTGTTCAGCCGAATCGAAGTCTCGGCGTAGTTACCGCTGGCGAGACTTGCGACGGCGAGCTCGAACTCGCGCTCGGGATCCATGCGCGCGCAGGCGCCGACTGCGAGGCTGAGCACGAGGCAGAAAGCGCATATGGCGAGTCGTGTTCGAGTTCGTCTTCGCAGCATCCTTTCTCTACTCTCTGGAGGACAGCCAACTTTGCGTTGCGAACGTGTCTGCCTGCTCATACAGCTGGTCTACCCCGACGGCGGCATAACGCGTCAACCGCGATCGCGCGTCGGTGCATTCTTTCGCGCAAAGCGCCGTCAACACGATTACCTGTGCGTCGCGCCGCCCCCGAATGGCCGCAACCGCCTGCAGCACCTTCGCGCCGATCTCGCTCGCGACCGGGATCCCGCCGACCCGCGAGCTGACCCAAACGAGCCGCACGCTCCCGTCCGGGTCGGCCACTTCGATCTCGCGAAAGGGTACGGAGCGGCCTGCGGCCGATTCGATGGCGAGCTTACGCTCCCGTCGAACAATGGCGAGCTCGCCGATCGGCTTGTTCTCAGTAAACACGATCTCCTGGCCCTGACGCTGTACCGCGTAATGCGCGAGGAAGGCGCCGACGCGTGCGTGGCCGTCTTGATACCAGCTGGCGCTTTGCATCGTTGCTCCGACGAAAGTCGGCAAGCGCGCATCCTCCCAAGCCGCCGCGAGCGTCCAACCGGGCACCTCGACGCCTGGCCTCAGCGGCGCCGTGACGGCCGCTTCTCCAGCCGACGCCAGACGGCCGTTCAGCCAGATCCCGAGCGCCAGAACGCCGCAGACGGCGCAGGCCATAACGCCGTTTACGCTGCCTATGCGAGAAGGAAGCACGCCGCCACCCGTGGAACGCTCGCGAGCTTGCAGGAACCGGTCGAGGAACAGAACCGGAAGCAGCACGCAGAGAGCGAACACAGTCCAGCCCAGCATGCCGTGCTCCACCGTGAGCAAGTAGTGCTGCATCTCGGAGACGTGGCCGACGACCACGAGGATCAGCACGCGCAACCAGTTTCCGAGCATGGAGAGCACGAGCGCGACGCCAGCGAGCATTGACGGACGTAACCAGCCGCAGCGGTGCAAGACGCCGCTAGAGAGCCCGAGCGCCAATGCGACGATGGCGTAGCCAAGACCGGCGCAGCCTCCTTGGACCTCGAAGGTACCGCTCGGCAGGTGGATGAAGTTGCCCTCCACGAATACGGGCAGACCGGCGACGCGAACGGAGGCCGATACGACGGAGATGGTCAGGGCCTGGAGAGGGTCGATCGCCAAGTGCCATATCGGCGTCGCGAAGTAAAAGGACCCGAGCGGCAGGGCGAGCCGGCGAACGGTCCCTGCCCCCATCAATGCCCAGACGGCGCCGATCCAAGCCAGCGGCATAGCGATTTGCGCGACCGTGGTCGTGGTCGCGGCGTGCGCCAAGACCATCGTTGTCACCGTCAGAAGAAAGAACCCGAAGCCCATCAAGCTCGGTGTCGTGAGTGATACCGGCCCGCGCCGCCACTCAACGACGACCAAGAGCACCGTTAACAACGGGATCAGGTAGCCGTGCGAATAGTCGTAATGACGCCAGGCCGGCACGACGGAGGCGAGCGTAGGGACGCTGAACCAACCGACGAGCAGGACGACTGCCAGCACGGGGAGCGCTGCTGCGCCCCTGGGCATCGCAACGAACGGGACCGGCCCGGTAGTCCTTGACGCGATGTCGCCGTTCATGTCTCCCCGTGATGGTCCTTGCTCGAGTGCAGCCGTCGCCCTGCCACGACCTTATCCTTCGGAAGCCAGCCGATTGTAAGGCTCGCCCGCCCCCGATGGCACGGACCTACTCGACGAACGGACGCTCTGGACGCAATGACGGCCGCGGCGAACCCGGCCGTCGAATTCCTTTACAAGCAGGAACCCCGCCGCTGGGCCCGGCACAGGTAAGTTGCTGCTTTTAAACTAGTTTCATTACTTGGTACACTTTCTGCACAAGGAAGGCATCCTCGGACACTCAGAGATGGAGAACCGAT